>Ga0209810_1000532_pt1 | contig 82107 bp, 57 predicted proteins | sample Coa_R1_7_FD_187159 | JGI IMG/M metagenome (GOLD analysis project Ga0209810, IMG submission 187159) | Surface soil microbial communities from Centralia Pennsylvania, which are recovering from an underground coalmine fire - Coalmine... | ecosystem: Environmental > Terrestrial > Soil > Unclassified...
GAGCTACCGGATGCGCGCCTACAACGACCAGGACCGGGAAGGAGGTGCTGCTATAGTCCGATAATCGGCTGCGGCCACCTATGTACTTTTGGTGACCATCTCTGTGTACTTTTCGTGATCGCTAACAGCGACAGCCCCGCCTCCTGTTGTGTCGGTCTTGTCCGCCGGCTCATGCGCCGGACGGAGGGCCCGCTCTCTGTCGCTATGACAGGCTGAACGGCGGATACTCGTCGGTCATGTAGTAGTAGTAGCTGTTCACGCGCATGACCGGCAGTTCACAGGAGGCTGGGGCGACAGGCGCTTCTCCGTGGACCGACTATGGTCAGACAACTGGTCTCCGAACTCTAGAGATTGTCTAACCCACCCGGATCAAGTGGTCCGTCTCTCCTTGGCCGCTTAGGGTTAAGTGATCACCCGAGACGGTGTAGCTGCCCGTGATGCCACTGCCCTGGAAGGTAACGGCAAGCTTACCGTGAGGAAGCAGGTTGTAGTTCACGGTCTGGAACTGACCGTTCGTCTGGGTCTCTACCAGCTTCCCATTTGACTTGAAGTCAAAGGTGTCGCCAACAGTGGAGGTAGTTCCGCTGGTGTTGGACCCCTGAACCGATGTGACTTTCCAGGTCCCAATGATGGAGTTAGAGCCGCCTCCGCAAGCCGCTAGCAGCGCCAGAACAGAAAGAATGGGCACGCACTTTATGTGTCTTGCTCCCGGGACTACGAGCAACCGCATTTTTAATCCTCCCGATCTAATTCGTCGGCCTTCTCGGATTCTTAGCACCTCGATAGTGGTTCGTGCACGGGCCGGAACCGCGCTGACGCAGCGGCAGGAGACGCCAAGCCTGCAGCCGCACGGCCAACTTGAGCCCTGGTCCGGTCACAGGACCGCGAAGCGTCGTACTATCTTCCCGATACGATCATTGTCAAGCAGCTTTGCGGGCCCAACGGCTTGGAGATGGTAGGCAACGTTGGCCGGCGTGCGAGCCACTAGGTCGAGGATGCGGTACCGCTGTCCGAACTGGGTAAAGGCGGTTACGACCTCGACGGTGTCCTTGGCACCTGGAATGGGCGGCCGAGACCTGCTAATGACGACGGCTCCGGGGTAGCGGAACTGGTCGGCCATGATCAGGGCAGGCACGTCCTCCGAGATGAGGTTCGGGTCCCGTAGCGTCCTCCGAATGATCAACCCAGGGTCGAGCGGTCCCCTGGGGCTTGGGTCACGTACCAGCAAAATGACGTCGTTGGGAAGGCCATGCAAAGCACCTTGACGCTTCCATGTGTCGGGGTAGGCAACGCGGTAGCCGGGTCCGGAGACTGTCGTCAGTGCCGGACCGGAGGCGTGGGAGGTTCGGAGGAGGAGCCAGCCGAGAACGGCGGCCACTGTCACGACCATCGCTGCAGCGATCGGCAGCGCACGTCGCATCAGTAGTTCTCACTCAGCGGAGGTGTCGTCCCCTGCTCGCATTGCTTCCACTGCCGGATCCGGCCGCCCCTTTCCGCGTAGCCGGCAATAACCAGATCGTTGTACTGCTTCGCACCTCCCCAGTTAATGCCAAAGCCCAGGCCGTCTAGCCCCGCCTTGAACTTTAGCTCCGAGGAAACGCCGGCGTCGACGTACACGACCACCGTTAGCTCCGAGTCTCGAACGATGTCTTTGGCCACTGGTACTAGCTCTTTGGGATCAGTCAGAGCGGGGACGAAATTGGCGAGTAGGTGCCTCCCCTCGGCTGACTGTAGGTCCAATTTCACGCCGGTTTCCACTGCTACGCCGGTATCAATGCTGGCGCCCACCGCCCCTAATGCCAGTCCACCCGTGAAGAATGAGACGGCATCCTTAGAAAGGCCGAGCGACCCCTCGCCCGCTGCGAGTACCTTGAGGGTTAGCCTTTCCGGCCGCTGATGTCGATCCTGAGTGTACTCAACGGACAGCACCACGTCCCCGCCGATGAGCCCGGCAAGAATCCCCTCGGACGATCCCACCTCCCCATGGATTGTCACGATTCCACGCATCATCGTTTCACCTGTGTGCGGGTCGACGGCGCGGCTCATCCAAAGAACACCATTCAGCCCGGCGTTCTCACCTACGCCGTGTCCTGCGACATCGACAGACTCATCACTGTAGCCGGAGATGTCGAAACCGATCGGGTTGCTTGCGTCATCCAACCGAGCGATCCACTGAGCCAGGTCTTTCGCTGTGAATTTCAGGTCGTGGAGATCGGCGGCGAAGGCACTCGCAGCGTTGGAATCCTGCTGGTCAAACCAATAGGTTGCTTGCTCACTGGCGTAGTTGAAGTGAAGGCTGGTATCCACGACGTCGGACACCGTTGCGGCCTTGCCGAGTTTCAGTTCCAAGCCGTCGATGAGCTCTAATCCGATGCCATTCTCCTCGCGAGCAGTTACGTGATATACGCCGTCTGAAGTACGAGACTCTGCTATGGAGCTGTGCGTCTTCCCCGAAAGAGAGAAAAGGGTTAGCCCAAAGTCCGAGGAGCTCTCGATAGCCGATCGCGTGCACGGATCCTTCGGCTGTTCCGCTGCAGGAGGCGGTAACTGGTTGGGTGTTATTGTCTGCGGAGTCTGGATGTCGAAGCGCGACAGCCTGTCCTCCAAACCGAAGAACGTCGATGCGCCCGGCTTCAGCCCAGAACCGCCGAAGGTGACGGTGCCTGTGGTGCCGTCCTGGTCCGTCGCAGTGAGGGTGGTGCCGGGCCCCGCATAGAAGCATGCATCGTCGCCTGAGGAACAGTGGGTTGCCGCGCCGTGGCAAGCTGGGCTGCCATAGTTGGGGCCGCAAGCGCCATCCGTATCAAAGCCGAAGATACTGGCGGCTGATTTGAGAGGAAGCGAAACCAGCTGTTGACGGGAGTGGTTTACGATCCCGACCAGGGTGTCATCTGAGCCGTCGTAGGTGCTCTGCGTCGTGTCGGAGTACACGGAGACGGACCCCCCGGGGTCCACAACGATAAGGGTGTTACAGCTTGTGGCTTGGCCAATCGCCGGACACTCCTTGAATGGAAGTGTCGGCGGCTGGGTCACGCTCGCGGCGTGAGCCGCGGTAGGCGCGAAGTGTGAGACGGAGAGGCCACTCAGGATCAGAACCGCCGCTACACCCCACCACAGTGGCCGCTCCCCCCAATGGGTCACGTCTTGGAGCTCGAGGCTGCCGGAACATCGGCAATGTTATCGACTAACGCGTGACTGCGGTTCCAGAACACCTCGGCCTCCCAGTTGTCGCTGATGCTGCCTCCCGACCGTTGCCCCCCTGAGGAGCAAGAGTACGACATGGCCCACGATCCGGTCACCTGATAGGAGTTGGTGGCACTGTCGAACAGAACCTGCGTAGCTTTGGGAGCGACCGGATTCCCCTTGATGGTCCACCTGATAGGTGCGTTGTAGTCGCATGAGAGGGAGTTTAGGGAGGCTCCATCCTGATTCTGCGGACAGTTTGGCGGCGACTGTGATGTGCTGGCCGCACAGAGAGCGAATGCCGAGCGGATGGTGTTCAGGATTCCAGGTACGGTGACATCGGCCGGCTGCGTTGCGGCGACGCCTGCCGGATTGGCATTGTTCGGGGACGAAATCAGATCCACGACGGTGAATCGAAGGCCGCTCCACTGCAGTTCGGCGTCGTAAATTCCTGCTGAGAGGTACAACGCAGGATGCTTGGGGTCCGTGCTGCCGTCTGCACCTTCCATGTCGAAGATGCCATAGCCATCCGTGTTATAGGAGGCCGCCGAGGTAGGGGCACCGGGGGGATGGGGAACAATCCTGAGGTACCTTAGCGGATCACCCAGCATCCGCCAGTTGGAACAGCCCGATGGGCACGGTGGGAACAAGCTGCCCTGCAGAGCGGAGTTCTGGGGGCAGTCTTGGAAGGTCGGGTTTGCTGTGGTGCAATTTCGGAAGGCAGCGGCGATAACCCGGCGGGCGGATGCAGCGGCTCCGGCAGCTATCTGGGGCCGGAGCCACATATGAACCACTCCATGCTGATGCAGGCGGACCGTCACCTGTGCCTTCCCGGGTGACCAGAGAGCCGATCCCGACGTGGCAACAGAATGCCTGCCCGGTAGAAGCGGGATCGTCCTTCCCCCCGGGCCGAGCCGGCCCTCAGGTCTGCCATCTATAGTGAGCGCCTCGTGGTCCGTGGGGCCCGTCACCTTCAGCACTACTGGCGCCAGGACGACCCGCCACATTGGGAAGAAAAGAAACCGACTGCCAGAACGATCGCGGGTCAGTCGAAGCTTCACTCTCCGCTCCGCCGACGGTGCACCCGGCAATGGCTCGGGTAGCGCCGCGCTCGGCGCGGAACCGGCGGAGGTCCTGTACGACAAGGTGACCGCCGCAGTCATCCCGGAAACCGCCGAAGAGATGACGTGGACTCCAGTGAAGTGCTGGGGTCCGAAAGCCCCGAAGCCCGAGACGCGGTATATGTGATGGGTCCTACCCAGAACCATCCAGCTGTCCCCGGACGCGCGCGAAGCGTCACCCGAACTAAGGGCAGACATGAAGTCCACCGCCACAGCAGTGGGAGTGGTCACCGAATTAAGCCACCATGAGAGCGCTCCCATTCCCACGCCCAGCACCACAATGACGGCGAACACGCGGATGAGAACCACCCTTGGGATGCGCCACGGCTGCAGTACGGGTCGGGAGCGTTCCGCTTGGACAGGAGGCGTCCGAGGTGGTGGGGGCAGTGGGCGCTGCAAAGAGCGGCGACGACTATGCGGCCGATGCTCCTCCGGTCCACGTAAAGGTGGTGGCGGGGGCGGCGGCGGCCGATCCATCTCGCCGGCTCCTTAGCTCTTGACCTGCGGACCGCCTGGTACTGGGCGCCAGGTCTTCCCGTCCCACCAGTAGTACCCGTCTTCCGAGCGTGGAGCGTCGGGGGGCACCGTGCCCTCCGTGTCATGCGGTGAGGTTCCGTCGGACGCTTGCGACCCCTCAGCGGGATTGATCGGGGCGGTAGGTGGGTCCACCGGAGCCGTGGTCTGTTGCTCGGTCAGAGGGACGCTTGCGCCCAGGGAGCTGTCCCGCGGGTAGGAGCCTGGCGTATTGCCGCTCCCTCCGAAACCATCGGTTGGCTCGCCTACGGAGATCCGTTGGCCTTGGAGGTAGCCACCGGCGGCCAGCGTGAGCACCAAGAAGACGGCGACGAATAGAGTCCATCCAGGTCGGAATGAGACCCCAGGGCCACCGGGTCCTTTGTCGATGAGCCAGTGGAGAAGGAATAGCACTATCTCAAGGCCGGAGAACCCTAACCATACTTGCCAGTCGGGCACCGGCAGATCCAGCCTGAACTGGGGCAGCTTCCGCACGGCGTAGAAGCCCATGGCGAACAGCAACAGGAATGCGGGCAGGTAGCCAAAGCCGTCCCATAAGGTGTCGTAGTCGACGCTGTACGAGCCGTACGATGCATGGAACCAGCACCCCACAAACGAGAAGGCGAAAAGTAGAACGAGGCTGGCGACCATCAGGAAGTCACCGGGTGGGACGCGCGAAGCCAGTTCGTTCAGGTCAATTTGCTGCGGATTTGGCTGGCGTGTCACGGTGCTACCTCCAGAACAAACTTTCAGGCATGACGCGCACGCGGCACGGCTCGGTACGTGGGCGTTGTCGTCCGATCATGCGAGGACGAATACTCCGCTGAGGTTCGCGGCGGTCCTCATGTTGATGCTGCTCGCAATTCGCCCTGCGAGGCCTTGCCAGCGCGCCTCTTGGCGGCCGGCTGACCGCCGTGGGAGGGTCACGACCAGCCCGCAGTGGTTGTCGCCCTCGGGTAAGGGATCCGATGCCTCAATTGGGTCGGTCCCATCCGTTCAATGAGAATCCCACACGCAGTCTGTGCCGCGGATTCGAGTCACCCGCCATCCCCCGCCCGGCTCGCCGGCAAACCGGTTGCGTACCCTTCTGCAAGAGTAGCATGCCTAAGGCCTCTGTTCCGCTGTCGTTCTTGGGCCAGAACCTGAGTTACCTGCCCTGTGCCCATCGTTCGTGAGTCAGGATACTTACAGCCGACTGGGTGGCCAACCTAGACATCGTCCGCGGGACACTCCTCCTGGAAGTAGCGCTGGAATGCACAGTCCGAGAGCTGAGCGTGAGCAGAAGGATGTGGCACGGGATCCTCCAATGGCCCGCGCCGGACAAGGCCACCACGGCTCACGGTCGCGTCGCCAAGACGGCCGGCGAGGCGCGGGAGAAGGCGAAGGAAGACAAGCGCGACTACGATCGCGCCCGCCGCGAGCGGCAGCGGAAGGCTTCCTAGCGGGCGGCCTCCTCTGGAAATGGAAAGAGGCGGAGCGATAGCCCCGCCTCCTGTTGTGTCGGTCTTGTCCGCCGGCTCGTACGCCGGACGGAAGCCCGCTCTCTGCGGCTATGAGAGGCTGAACGGCGGATATTCGTCGGTCATGTAGTAGTAGTAGCTGTTCACGCGCATGACCGTGCGCAGCGCCCCCTGCGTGAAGCTCAGGATGCCTTCGGGATAGCGGCCGGTGATGAGAATCGCAAACCAGGCGACGATCGAAGCCACGTACGAGGCGACGTAGACCACGGCGGCGAAGATGAACGCCGGGATCGCCAGGAGGAAGCGAAAGAACACCGTCACCCGATTGCTCTCTCCTGAATACACGATGCTGTACTGCACCGGATAGCTTTCCGCCTTGGCGTCCGTACCGCTCCAGGGCGGATACTCGTCGGTCATGTAGTGCATGTAGGCGAATGCATCCGTGAGCATGCGCATGTAGCCCACTCCAAAGCTGTACAGCCCGGGAGGGTATTTGCCCGTGAAGAGGATGGCGAACCACGCCAAGAGTGACGTGACCATGAAGCCGATTCCCCAGATGTACACGACGATCAGGTTGGGAATGACGAGGAGGCCTCGAAAGAAGGTGGTGACCCGGTTCCGCTCCAACGAGCCCTGGGCGAACGTGACCTCGACCGGGTACGGTTGTGCGGCGACGGCGGCAACGGCCATAAGCTACTCCTTAGCCCTTGTTACTGCCACATCGTAGGGGCATCGGCGTTGTCACGTCAAACCGAAAGTGACGCCGGCACTCCGGGTCAACCCTTTCCCTGTCATCGTCGGAGTCCACGCCTGCCGCGCGGAGATCCGGGACCTGAGGCTCGGCCGCCGTAACCTCATCGTGGCTTTGGACGTGTGCAGCCTAGCCGCAGACTGTTCGGCATCGGTCGGCAAGCAGGCTCAACCGTGCTCCGCGGAGGGCAACCATTCGGGGACGTTAGTGGTGTACCAGCACGTTCACGATGATATCGGCCGCCCACCCACTTGCCAGGAGCACGCCACCCAGGATCATGAGCGTCCAGGTGAGCCGGCGTGAGGGGCTGGGCAGGCGGCCCGGGCTGAACGGTCGTGTTGAGCCGTCGGGCTGGGTGAGGGGCCGGAAACAGCTGATGCACGCGGCCGAAATGACGTTGTTGGTAGCCCCGCAATTGGGACACAGGCGCGTGCCGGTCGCGGGAGGAGGCATGGCTGCGCCCGCGACGACGCCGGTTTCATCCTGCCCTTGATATGTCCCACAGTCGGAGCAGAAGACCGCCTCTCGGGGCAGCACGGCCTTGCACTCGATACAGCTCTTGACCTCGGCTCTCGCCACTCATGCCCCCGCCCCTGTCGTTGCCAATTTTAGGCATGTTTTCAGGATTTGCTCAGGAGTGGTTCAGGGCCCCTCCCTAGGCTGAAAGTAGGGGCAGCAGAGACCCGCCGGCAGGCATCGCTCGGAACGGTGCTTGCACATAGGTCTCGACAGTCCAATATCACTTCAATAGTTGCGCCCCCGGGCGCCATGGAGGAACAGATGAACAGTCACCATCGTCGAGCTCTCCGCTCAGTGGCGGGGATCGCCCTCGCCCTGGGCGTGATCGCGGCCCTGACCGCGTGTGGGTCGAGTGGGCAGGGCGCCAACGCGCCTTCCAAGGGCAAGAGCAGCAGCTCGCGCCTGCCCACCCTGCGCTGGTACGGCCTCGCGGGTACCGCGAGCTGGGCCAACACCCTGGATCCCTCTCAGGTCACCGACTCGATCTCCTACAACGTGATGAACATGATCAACGGCGGCCTCGTGAAGCTGCTGCCGAGCGGCAATCCGGGACCTGATCTGGCCCAGAGCTGGACGGTCAGTCCCAACCGACGCGTCTATACCTTCACCCTCCGACCGCACCTCCGGTTCAGTAACGGCGACCGCCTGACGGCTCAGGACGTGGCTTGGTCCATCGAGCGGACCCTCTCTCCCGGCACGCATTCGCCCGTGGCGCTGTCCTACCTGGGCCATATCGAAGGGGCCAATGCGTTCACGACCGGAAAGGCGAAGACGCTCGCGGGTATCAAGGTGCCGAACAGCCGTACCATCCGGATCAGCCTTGATAGCCCCATCGCCTTCTTCCTGAAGACGCTCACCTATCCGACGGCCGACGTACTTGATCCGCGCGTCATGCGCGGCAAGAAGCCGCAGGTCTACTTGACCAACACCTGCTCCGCCAACGTGGGCGCGGGGCCGTTCGCGGTCGTGTGCCGCAACAAGTCCTCGAGCCTCAGCTCCTTCTATCCCTCGGGCACCACGCCCACGATGACGCTGGTCCCCAACCGCTACTACTACGGCCCCAAGCCGCACATCCGAGTCGTCATGCCGGTGATCCCGGACACCCAGACAAACTACAAGGATTTCCAGTCAGGTGGTGTGGACGCAACCGGTATCCCCACGGCTGATATCGCGGCCATGCGCAGTCACCCCGGGTTCTACCAGTATCCGACCTCGGTGGTGGACTACATCACGCCGAATGAGAAGATGGCGCCCTTCAACAATGTGCACTGCCGGCTGGCGCTGGCCTATGCCATCAATCGGAACGCCATCGACAACCATATCCTGCAGAAGACGGAAACGCCCATCTACGACGTGCTTCCGCGGGGTCTGCTTGGGTACTACAACGGCGCCGACAACCCGCACTACAACCTCGCGAAGGCCCGGGCGGAGCTCCGTCTGTGTCCCGGAGGACTCCATAGCTTGACGATCCCCTACCAGCACACGTCGGTGGACATCGACAACGAGTACGGCGCCATTCAGCACATGTGGTCCGCGCTGGGGATTCACGTGACGCTGCAGCCCCTGACCTTCAACGGCTGGCTGAACATCGTCACCAAGTCACTGCAGCAGACGCATACGGCGATCTCTGAGAACCTGTGGATCGAGGACTACCCTGATCCCTACGACTACATGACGCTGCTGCTGCGGGCCGGCCAGAATTACGATATTGGCGGCTTCAACAACCCCACCTACAACAAACTGGTGGATCGCGCCGCCATCGAGCCCAATCCCGCCATTCGTGCCCGCCTCTACATGAAGGCCCAGCACATCGCCGTGGGCCAGGGCGCCTGGATTCCCGTCGGCAACCAGACCGGGTTCGCGCTCGTCAATCCCAAGGTGCACGGGTTTGTCGGAAGCGAAGCCTTCGGCATCCTCGTCCCCAAGAACAACGACTGGAGCAACATCTCCATTCACTAACCGGCTGCGAGGAGCGAGCGCCACAGACATACGTTCTGTGGCGCTCGTTTACTCTTGACCCCCGGTTGCTCCCGCGGCGGTCGGATGGCATGCCGGTCCGGGCACTGGATCCAAGTCTGGGGTCGATGATCGATCTCCCCGCCTGAATCGCATTCGGGGAGCCGGAGGGGCCGGCTCGCCTCTCGAATAGGGCGGACCTACATCGGCGGAACCAGCTGGAAATAGCGCTCGAGCATGCCGGCATCGCCCTGGACCTCCAGCCTCGAGGCGGGAAGCCGGCCCCAGAGGAACAGCATCAGGTCCGAGGCCGAGCCGCGAATCGTCACGCTCGGGTAAGTGGCGCCGGCTTCGAGGAGTCTCGGCTCGGGGTCAAATCGAACCAGCCACGAGCCGTTGCCTCCGGACTCTCGGAACAGCAGCGTTTCACCCGCTCCGGCCGGGGCGGCCTTCGCCGCCCTGCGGAACGGGGCCATGACGGTGAACGTATGGCCCACGGCATCGCGGGCCAGTTCCGCGTCCATCGACGTGGGAGCCCCGTGCGCACACTCCACATCCCAGCGATGGATGGCTGTCTCGATGGGCAGCAGTCGCAGATAGTGCTGGGCGGTTTGATCACCCGACCAGCTCCATACGGGTGTTGAGGGGTCGGTGGCCTTGAGGGTGGCGAGGCAGGCTGACGCTCCCTCGGCAAACCAATCCACGAGGCCGACGGGGACGGTGTTGGGATCGCTCCGACCGCCCATGAGCGTCGACGATTCGAACCACTCCAAGAGGCCGGGAAGCGATTGGAGCATCGCTCTTCGCAGCCCCGCCGGCTCCTGGGCCCGCTCGGCGACGATGGCCGTCTGAGCCCGCTGCACCGCTCCCGTATGCAGCACCACATCGGCTACGATCCATCCGGGACACGAGGGTACTGTCCGCGTCAGGTCCCGCCGCGCCACGGCCGCCAGTCGCTCAGAATCTTGCTTCAGGTGTTGAAGCCGGGTTGACCGTTGCATGAGGTCCTTGACTAAGCGAAATCTTTCCCGGACCCTAATCGGCCGGGCAAGGTCTCCCATGCGCGTCCGACCCGGGCCGGCGGGCTTAACGCGGATTCGGCCGGTAAGACGCTTCTGGCCGTCAGGCGACCTGCAGCTGCACCGTGCCGGCGTAGGGGATGGCCAGCTCAAACTTCTGCATGTCCCACGCTGCGGTGGGACATCGTTCGGCGCAAAGCCCACAGTGCACGCAGATATCTTCGTCCTTGACCATGACCCGGCTGGTCTGGGGTAGCGCTTCCGAGACGTACAGAGCCTGCTGGAGATTGTCGGCCGGCGCCATGAGCCGCGTTCGCAGGTCGTCCTCCGGTCCGTCGTTGGTAATGGTCAGGCACTGCACGGGGCAGACGTCGATGCAGGCGTCGCACTCGATGCAGAGCGGAGCAGAGAAGACGGTTTGGATGTCGCAGTTGAGGCAGCGCTGCACCTCACGCGCCGTTTGCTCCGCCGTGAAGCCGAGCTCGACCTCGATGTGCAGATCCTCGAAGCGCTTGGTGAGGTCGACATGCTGCATCTGCTGGCGCGAGGACGGGTTGTAGTCATTGTGGTACGACCACTCGCTCAGGCCCATCTTCTGACTGACCAGATTCATCCCATAGGGAAGACGCTCGGTGACGGGAACGCCCTGACAGTGGTTATGGATGGAGATGGCCGCCTGATGCCCATGCTCCACGGCCCAGATGATGTTCTCCGGTCCCCAGGCGGCGTCGCCACCGAAGAAGACGCCCGGCCTTGTGGACATATAGGTTGTCTTGTCGACCACCGGCATGTCCCACTTGCCGAACTCGAGGCCGATGTCTCGCTCGATCCAGGGAAAAGCGTTCTCCTGTCCGATCGCGAGGATGACGTCGTCACAGGGAAGGATGACCGTGTCGACGACGGTCGAGTTCCTGGCCCCCTCATCCCACTCAAGGACATCGAATTCCATGCCCACCAGGCGGCCTTCCTTCAGAACGAAGCGCTTGGGCGCGTGGTTGATAACAATGTCCACGCCCTCCTCCTCCGCGTCATCCAGCTCCCAAGGTGATGCCTTGAAGTAGGGGCGCGGGCGCCGCGCCATCACCTTGATATCGGTTCCGCCCAGGCGTCGGGAGGACCGGCAGCAATCCATCGCCGTGTTGCCGACGCCGATGATCAGCACCCGCTCGCCGATGGCGTCGACGTGTTCAAAGGCGATCGATTCGAGCCAGTCGATGCCGATGTGGATGTGGGTGTCGCCAATCTCGTCATAGCGACCCGGGATCTCCAAATTCTTGCCTCGGGGTGCGCCGCTACCGACGAACACGGCGTCGTACCCCTCATCAAGAAGGCCGGCCAGGCTGTCGACCGGGGTGCTGTAGCGGACCTCCACTCCCATGTCGAGGATGTAGTCGATCTCCTCCGTCAGGACCGGCTCGGGAAGCCGGAACGCCGGGATGTTGGTGCGCATGAGCCCACCGGGCTTGTCCAGCTTTTCAAAGATCGTGACGTCGTAGCCCAGCGGCATGAGGTCGTTGGCGACGGTCAGCGACGCCGGGCCGCAGCCGATGCAGGCCACGCGCTTGCCGTTCTTGCTTTCAGCCGCCCTCGGGAGCCGTCCGCTGATGTCGCCGCGATGATCGGCGGCGACCCGCTTCAGCCGGCAGATGGCCACCGGCTTGCCGTCCACCCGCTCCCGCCGGCACGCGGGCTCACAGGGGCGGTCGCAGGTCCGGCCGAGAATGGCGGGAAAGACATTCGACTCCCGGTTGACCATGTAGGCGTCGGCGTAGCGCCCCTGGGCGATGAGTCGGATGTATTCCGGGACGTTGGTGTGCGCCGGACAGGCCCACTGACAGTCGACGACCTTATGGAAGTAGTCCGGATCGGAGACATCAGTCGGCGGCATCGGCGGCTTGGAGGTGAGCACGTCGGTCATACAGCAGTTCCGTTGGAGGGAATGCGAGCGCCGCGATGGCGGCGGGCCATTCTCCCACAATCCGGCGCGATCCCTCCCTCGTTGAGAGGGAGGCGCTTGGGGTCCCTCGGCGCACCGGCCCGCTCGGTTCGAGGGAATGACAGGGCTGCCTGATTGTCGTTTCACAAGCCTACCGTCACGGTCAGAGGACGACAGACCCCGTTACCCTGAGTGGACAGACCAGAAAACAGGACAACGGGAGGCGGAGTGACCATTCGCTGGGGGATTCTGAGCACGGCCCGAATCGCCGCGTCGGCGTTCCTGCCCGGGCTTCAGGCGGCAGGCGGCGGCGAGGCGCTGCTTGTGGGCAGCCGCGACGAGGGCCGAGCGGCTCAATTCGCCGAGGCCAACGGCGTGGCCGAGTCTGTCCCAAGCTACGAGCGGGTCATCGACGACCCACGGATCGACGCTGTCTACATCCCGCTGCCCAATCGTCTGCACGGAGAGTGGACGATCCGAGCGCTGCAGGCGGGCAAGGCGGTGCTGTGCGAGAAGCCGCTGTGCGCATCCGTCGACGAGACCCGAGCGGTGATAGCTGCTGCCTCCCGCTCGGCACGTCCGCTCTGGGAAGCATTCGTCTTTCCCTTCCACGACCAGTTCGCGCGCGTGCTAGCGCTGGTGCAGGAAGGCGCGATCGGCCCGCTGCGGGAAATCCAGTCGGAGTTCCACTTCCGGCTGACCCGCTCGACCGATATCCGTCGTGATCCGGTGTTGGGGGGCGGCTCACTCTACGATGTGGGCTGTTATCCCGTCCGGTTTGCCCAGCTCATCTTCCGGGCCACGCCGGTCGGCGCCGTGGCGGTGGCGCGCTGGAGCGCCGATGGGGTGGACGAGGAGCTTCATGGCGTGGTGTCCTATCCGGAATACCGGTACCTGCACCTCTCGTGCGGCATGCTTCGCAACACCGGGACGGCGGCCCGGATCGTGGGCGACGAGGGAGAGATTCGCGTCTCCAACCCGTTTCATGGGCGCGAGCACGACATAATCGAGATCCGGCGGGGGGCTGGTGTTGAGGTCGAGCGCCGAGGGTCGCGCGAGCCCACCTTCGCTTCCGCCCTTCGCCACGTCCACGCGGTCCTGCGTGGCGAGGAGGCGCCTCGGCACACGGCCCCCGAAGACTCCCAGGCCACAGAGGAAGTCATCGATTTGCTTTACCGGGCCGCCGCCAGGCGGCTGGACTGAGGTCGGCCCCTAGACGGGACTGGGAGCGGCGAGTGGCTCGCCGAGAGCGGAAGCATGTTCGGGAGCGTTCCGGCTCTCGAGGGAGGCATCAAGCACCTCCATGAACGCGTCCACCACGGCCGGGTCCCACTGGGATCCCCGTCCCTTGAGCAGGATGTCACGGGCAGCCTCCAGACTCATTCCCCGCCGGTAGGGCCGGTCGCTGGTCATGGCGTCATAGGAGTCGGCCACGGCCACAATGCGGGCGCCGAATGGGATGTCATGCCCGCGAAGGCCGGCCGGATACCCGCCTCCGTCCCAGCGCTCGTGATGGTGGCGCACGACTTCGATGCCATGCGCGAATTCCCGGTAGCGACGCAGTAGCTGGGCTCCCGCCTCGGGATGGCTCTGCATGATGGCCTGCTCCTCCTCACTGAGCCGGCCCTCCTTTAGGAGGACGGAATCGGGGAGGCCGATCTTGCCGATGTCGTGGACGCGGGCGGCCGAGATGACGAAGTCGGCCTCGGGCATTCCCGGCCGCTTGTCGAAGCACCGGAGGAGCCGGGTGGTCAGCTCCGCCACACGACGGGAATGACCACCGGTATAGGGGTCGCGAAGGTCGACCGCATCGGCCATGCTCTCCAGCATTTGGAAGGTCGTCTCATGCATTTCCCGGGCGTCCTTGAACGCCGAATATACCAGAAACGCGGGAAAGAGCAACAGGGCCAGGGCCCACGGATAGGTGGCCAGGAGCAAGGCGCCCAGAACACCGAGCACGTACTGCATGGCTTCGCCGATTCCCGCCCCACGGACGAAGGCCCAGACCACGGCCATGGGCGGCTCGCCGCTGATGGGGCTGAGAACGGCCGGCAGCGTGAGCGCGTCCGTCATCCAGTACACGGCCGAACCGGCGAGGAGTCGGAGTGGATAGGGCCCGGGGAGGCCGTGAATGGTTGTGGAGGTGAGAGAAACGACGATGGCGTAGCGGGCTACGCTGGTGGCAATGTCACTGAACAGGGTACCGGAGTGGCTCCGAGCCAGCAGCTCACCGCCCAGGACTCCGGCTCCGGCCAGCAGCAGCGCGACCCCGGGCGAGGCCGCGGCCGCGAGCACGTAGAGCGGCACCGTCGCCAGATACAGCTTGAGGTTGTGCCGGATGTGGACCGGGTAGTGATAGGAGGCGGCCACGGCCACTGCGAGGAGGGGCAGCAGCAGGAACTTAAAGCCTGTGGTGTCGTGGCCGGCTGGTCCATACAGCGTCACCACTCCGGCGACGCACGTCGCCACGGGGACTGCCACGACGGACACGAGCGGCTGAGGGCTCAGCCGCTCGAGGAGGGAGGGTACCGCTGCTCTCTGCCTCACGGAGATCTCACCGGCCGCTGCCTGTTTGGCCCTACCAGTAGACGCTCACATTACTGTTGGACAATCCGGTTGCGGTCGCGGTCGGCGCGAGCACACCCAGCATTGTCATGGTGACCGGAACCTGGCTGCCCGTGATCGCGTCTACCGAGACCCGGTAATGCCCGGCCGGCTGGTCGGCGACGAATGTGAAGTGCTCCACCTGGCCGACGAGGCCATCGGTGGGGACGTACAGCAGCACGTGGGTGCCGACGGGAGCGTGAATGGTGTAATCGACGGATCGAAGATCTGAGGAGCTGTCCTGAATGGTGGCGCTGATGTCGAGCGCCTTCAGGCTGGAAAGGAGCACCACGGGGTCACTCCGACAGGGGCCAACGGCGGCGAGCGCCGGCTGTGTACCGACAGGCAGCAATCCCCAAACGGCTGCAGTTGCCAGCGTCGCGACGGCGGCCATGGAGCAGGCGCGCCGGGCGGTAAGGCTGATGGCCTTTACGAATCGAGTCATGTAGATCACGTCCTCTCTGTATTGACAGGCAGCGGCGGCCTTCCGTCCTAAGACATTCGGGCTAGGCGCCGCGGAAATACTGTATCGCCCCAGGTGATGCCACAGGGTTGCGGATGGGTTGCGCCGGTTGCGGTTTCGTTTCCGTAGCCGCTCAGCCCGGCCGGCCGACCACCGTGGAGCCGACAACCAGTCGGCCGAGGACATCTTCGTCGACCTCGTAACCCCGGCCGGATGACTGGGGGACGTCGATCCGGCCGTCGGCCACCTCGATGGGCGCCTTCAGCACGTCCTGCTCGAAGGTTTGGGCGGTCGAGCTGATCTCGGCGGGCAGCGAGAAGGCCTCGCACGCGCTGAGATGCACGCAGAGAGCCCGGCCGATGCCGGTTTCCAACATGCCGCCGCACCACGTCTCGAGACCCTGGCTCCGGCACTCGGCCGCCAGGCTCAGGGCCGCGCTGGGGCCGCCGGCTCGGGCCGGTTTGATGCTGACCATTGAGGCGGCCCGCAAATGCGCGATGGTTGCCGCGTCCTCCGCACGCTCCACCGATTCGTCCAAACAGATCGGCGTGGATAGGGCGCCCGCGACACGCGCGTGGCCGAGCAGATCTCCGGGCGGCAGCGGCTGTTCGATGCAGAGAAGGCCGAATCGGTCCAGCCGCACAAGCTCGTCGACGTCGGTCACCCGGTAGGCGCCGTTCGCATCGGCGGAGAGGGGGACATGGGCGAAGCGGTCGCGCACCGCTTGCAGCATCGATTGGGCGGTTTCGGGAGTGATCTTGATCTTGAACCTTCGGTATCCATACGGGATCGCGGCATCGATCTCGTGCAGGGTTCGCTCTAGGTCGGTGGCTGAGCCGATGCTGGTTCCCGCCTCGATGTGTCTTCGACGGCCGTCCCAGAGACGGTGCAGCGGCACTCCAGTCATCTGTGATCGGACATCCAGGAAGGCCTGCTCCACGGCCGTCTTGGCCGCTCCGTTGCCGGCCACCCAGGCATACGTCGAAATCAGCTCTTGGACGGAGCCCAGCTCTCGCTCGACCAGCGGCGGCAGGATGTGTCGCGAGAGGACCGGGATGACGGTGTCGACCGACTCCGGCAGATAGTCGGGCCGGCCGAAGACCGGCGCCTCACCGTATCCCGTGTGCCCATCCTCGGTACGCGCACGGAGGATGACCGCATCCTTTTCCCGCAGCGAGCAATAGCCGGTGGTGAACGGCGATCGGAGGCGCAGCCGCAGGTGGAGAATCTCGAAGCCGGTGAATCTCACCATCCGATACCCATTTCTTCGGAAGTGCGCCCTCCGTCCCGGTGGGCTCGTCCCATGATGCGACGGAGACACGGCGCGTCTCGACACACCAAACTGGCATTCTCAGACTGCTGTGACCGCGTTCACACTGTCGTCATGGCGGAGTCGGTAGGATGAAAACGTGCACTCTGAATCTGACGAGGTTGTCGCCGTGAAGTCCCGCATCTCCAACCTCACCATTCGCGCCAAGACGCCCGACGACGACGTCTGGGTTGTAGATCTGCGCAACCGTCTCAACGATCACCTCCCGCCCTCGACCCTGGAGTCCTTCCGGCACTGGGAACGCATCGATCGCCTGTCTGAGCACTCCTACGAAGAGCGGCTCATCGGGGAATGCGATGGGCAGCGGGTGGCCTACTTTGGCCTGGAGCGGCTGTGGTGGTCAAAGCGTCCGGGCAGCTATTTCATCTACATCAACGTCGAGCCCGAGCGCTGGAGTCAGGGCATCGGCTCGCAGGCCTTCGATCATCTGCTGGCCCGCCTTTCGGACCTGAAGGCCGAGCGGGCATACAGCGGCGTCCGAAATGATCGGACCGTGGCTCAGGGGTTCGCGGAGCGCCGTGGCTTCAGCAAGACCGGGCATGCCGATCGGTGGTCGCGCCTCGACGTGCGTACGGCGAACCTGGAAGGGTACGTCGGCGTGGAGGAGCGGCTGGCCGCCGAGGGCATCCGTCTGACCACGATCGCCGAGACCGGCGAGGATGAAGCGCTGCTGCGGAGGCTGCATGCCGTTACCGAAGAAGCCATCGCCGACGTCCCCTCATCCGAGGAGTTCAGCGGCTTCCCCTATGAGATGTTTCTCGAGGAGCTGCACGAGCCGCAGATGGCTCCGGAACGGGCCTGGATGGCCATGCATGGCGATGAGCCGGTCGGTACCGCGGTTCTGCCGCTTCGTGGCGAGCACGCTGCCTTCAATGGATTCACGGGCGTCGCCCGCGCCTACCGCGGTAAGGGCGTGGCGCGCGCACTGAAGCTGAAGACCATCGAGTGGTGCCGCGAGCATGGCATCGAGGCCATCTACACCGCCAACGACGTGACGAATCAGCGAATGCTCTCGATCAACCACAGCCTCGGCTACCAAGAGCTACCCATCGCCGAAGAGGTGATGCGGCAGCTCTAGCTGCCGCGAGTCTACGCAGACCCGAGGTCACTGCCATCCCAGACCGTCCCTATGGGACGGCCCGGGATGGCGTTCCGCCTAGCTGACGGTGCTGTTCTTGGCGAACTCCGAGGTTCCGGCCGGTTTGGTGGAGGAGGGCGGCGTGGTCGCCGTCGCCGTTACCACCTTCCCGGTCGTCACGGGCACCAGGAAGGTGGACAAAGACCACGCTCCGGAGGCGTCGGCGGTTGCGGTACCGAGATAGGTCCGCGCCTGGCCATGTCCGGACGGATCGGCCGGGCTGGAGGCCAAGAAGACGTCGATAGTGCAGGAGGCGCAGGCCTTGCCTCCGATGCTGCTGGTCGAGGCGGTGGTGATGGTGGGGCAGAGCACGCCGGTGTCAGCGTAGGGGCGCGAGGCGGTGGTGCAATTCGGCCCGCTCGCGTTGGGGCCTGCGAGCACGATGCCTCCCGGGGTCCCGGCGTTGTCGTAGACGGCATTGCCCTCGACGGCCTCGATCGTCGCCTTGTCGGTCGGGGAATCGCTTTGGTTGCCGATCTGGACGCCCGGCCCCTGATTGCCGGCGATGACGTTGCCGGCTCCGCTCGCCCGGCCCCCGACAAGATCGCCTCGGGCGCCGTCGTGAGCGTAGAGCCCACCCGCCTGGTTCCCCAGAGCTGCCGCCGAGGCGCTGAGACCGATGGTGTTTCCCTCGATCACATTGGAGAACACCCCGCTCGTCACTCCACCGCCGTCGATCTCGACGCCGTATGCGGCATTTCCGGAGATCAGGTTTCCGGCGCCGGGCTGGGTTCCGCCGATGATGTTCTGTTTCGCGGGAGCGTCGATGAGGACGCCGTCCCCGCCATTCTGCAGCGCCTTGCTGCCGTCAACCTTGGTTCCCACCAGGTTGCCGGAGACGGTGTTCTGGGCCGCTCCGAAGTCGAGAACGACGCCATTGCCGCTGTTGCCGCTGATGATGTTGGAATCGCCGGCTGAGGTCCCGCCGACGGTGACGCCGGCCGAGTCGTCGATCTCCAGCCCCGTCGTGTTCCCCAGCGTCTTGGAGTTCGAGGTGTTGGTGCCGATGTAGTTGCCGACCACGGTCGTGGGGAAGCCGGCGGAGTGTCGGGATCCCGCGCCGCTGATGACCACGCCTTCTTGATTACCGCCGATGATGTTTCCGGCGCCGCTACCCGTTCCTCCGATGGTGGTCGAGCCGTGACTGACCACGGGCGCGACGTTGATGCCGGTGCCCGAGTTGCCCAGCGACTTGCTTCCGGTAAGGTCGGTGCCGATCAGGTTGCCCGTGATGGTGGTTCCCGTCCCGTCGGCGATGTCGATACCGTCGCCATTCGCGCTGATGAGGTTGGCCGTCGAGCCCCGCTTGCCCCCGATGGTGGCATTGTCGTTGGGCTGGATGCCGCTGGTCGGAGCGCCGAAGGCGGGTGCGATGCCGGCGGTTTGAATGGTCGGCCCGGCCCCCCCCGACGGGGTGGGCCCGATGATGTTGCCTTGAATCGTGTCCTTGGGCGAGCCGAGGAAGACGATACCGTCGTACTGATTGCCGCTGATGACGTTCATCGTCGACGGCTCGGTGGACCAGCTGCCGCCGATCTTCGCCTTTGCGGCCATATAGGCGAGCGCGATGCCATGTCCGTTGGTCCCGTGAGCGTTGGCCTTTCCGGAAGGCGTGAGACCGACAAACGATCCCTGAACTGTTTCTCCGGTGCCTCCGAGGCGAATCTGCGCGTCTCCCGGCCCTTGACCGAAGCCCTCCACGCTCAGCCCCTGCACCGTGTCGTGATCGGCATACAAGTAGAGACCGTCGTCGTGGTTGGTCAGCGAAGCGGAATCCAGCTTGGATCCGTCCAGCACGATGCCGATGACCGCGTTGTCACTCTGCCCGAGGCTGTTGGTATTGGGCGTCGTGCCCGGCTGGGAATAGCCGTCGATGGTGGTCTGGTCGGCCAGTACCTGAGGCAGGAGGGCCTGGAGAACGATGGTACACACGGTGTGGTTTGTCCCGCCGATCTTCTGGCTCTTGCACCCAGAGGCGTCGGCCGGGATGTTGAAGTCGATGGTGTCACCGAGACCGTCATGGTTGGCGACAAGAATCGCGCAGCGCAGGGTGAAGCCGGTCGAGCCCGACGCCGGGCAGTGCGTGTAGTCGCCGCTGTGCTTGCCCTGGGGGTCGGCGGTGCTGGTGACGGTCAGGGTCTGTCCGGTGCTGATGGTGTTGCTGCTGCCGGTGCCACCCGGATAGTCGGCGTCGGCGCGGTTGATGCCGCCGTCGACGTTGATGGTTCCGCTGAAGGCCGTCTGATCCGCTGCTTGCACCAGTACACGACCGCCGCCGCCACCGCCGGACGTGTTGCCGGTCCCGTTGGCGCAGTTGCTCGACAGGCCGGGAACCAGGTCGCTGTCGAGCACGCAGGCGTTACCGCCTCGTGCCTCCACGACGCCACCACCCTTCAATGTCTTTGCGTGCACCTGAATGGAGCCGCCGGCTCCCGCTCCGCCGTCGTCGTTGTACCACGCGGGATCTTCGGGGCTCGGACCGCCCGCGTCCTGCCCGTCGGCCATGAGCTTGCCCTTCAGCTTGAGCGTGGTGGCCGTCACCAGGAGCACGCCGCCCCCGTTGCTGCCGCCGCCGCCGCATCCGCAGGTGGTGAAGGCGATCCCGCCTCCGCCGCCGCCCGGCAGCACCGGATCGCCGGAGTTGTCGTAGGTGGGACCAGGTCGCCGGTCGCTGTCGTTCCCGCCGCCCAGGCCACCGTGAGAGCCGCCAGCCGCCCCTTCCGAGCCGGCCACACCGGGCGGCGCTCCACCTTTCCCCTTGCCACCTTCCTTGCCGCCCAGGTAACCGCGACCGGTCATGTCGATTCGTGAGGTTTTGTCCACGTTGATGGTCACCGCGTTGACCGAGAGCGTGCAGCTGGAGATGGTAGCGCACGTCGCCCCGGGCGGCGAGGTCAGGACGCCCCCATTGGCGAGCTTGAGGGTTCCGACCGTGACAGAGTGAGTGATCACCCGGGCGCCACCCGAGATTTTGAGGGTCAGCGCGGTCTGCTTGGGAGCGACCTTGGCCTTGAACCAGCTACCCAGGTAGGGCGTGTAGTCCGCCGGAGGGTAGGCATTCTTGGGCGTGTTGGCGGCGATCACCAGCTGCGACGTTCCCTTCTTGCCCGTTCCATGCCAAGAGATTGTGCCCGCGCCTCCCGCGCCGAGGGGTTGGTTGTCGTTGAGCAGATTGGGATGGCGGAGGTCTCGGCCGCCATAGGCCTCGACGGAGCCCTTCCAGTGGGAAGTGCCATAGGTGATGGCGATGCGTCCGCCGCCGCCCATGCCGCCAAAGGAGCCGCTGCAGATGTTGGGATCACAGTCGCTGCCGCCGTCGGCGGCGACGGTGCCGGTCCCGAGGAGTGCGGCGGTGTTGATGTTGATGCCGCCGCCCGAGCCGCCACCGCCGCTCTGGCCGCCAAAGTAGCCGGGATCGTCGCCGTTGGCGTGGACTGAGCCGTCGACCACCAGTTTCGATGTTGCCTTGATCTGAATGAGCCCACCGCCGGATGATCCGGCGTTGGTATCGCAGTCACCGCCTCCGCCCGCGCCGGGCTGGTTGGGGTTGAACGGGTTTCCGTAGACCTCGTTGCGACCTTCGAGCTTGTAGGCCCAGATGGAGCTGGGGCCATAGGTCACGTATGGCGAGCCTCCGCGGCCGCCGTAGCTGCCGCCGGCCAGCTGCTTGGCTCCCCCAGTCGCCGTGCACAGCGCTCCAGCCCCACCCGAGCCGTCGGCGGCGAAGTCGCTACCCTTGCCCAGGTCCATCTTCCCGCCGGCAAAGTTCAGGCCGCCGGCCCACACGAGGGACGGAATGTCCACCTCGCCGTTGTTGTTCCAGTCGCCGAGCGCCGCGTCGACGAGCCAGCTCGGCAGATGCACGGCCTGGGCGATGTCCTTGGCGCTCAGGTGGCCGATGTTCACCGTCTTGGCCTTGATGGTCAGCTGGTCGATGAGACCCAGAAGACTGCCCGCCGTTTCGAACGCCTTGGCTTGCACCTCCAGGTTGAAGCCGGCCCAGGCTCCCCCGACCATGAGGATCGAGCCCTTGGTGATCAGCCGCGGGGTGGTGAGTGTGCTGAGAGAGGCGCCGAGCGGGAAGGCTTCGAGCACGCCTCCCGGCGTGAAGACCACGTTGTCACTGCCGAAGTCGGCATGGCCGTACAGAAACGTCGGTACGCAGATGATGAACACGCCTGGGATCTTACCCGTCAGAGCCAGCGCCGGACACGCCTTGTCCTGCTCCGCCTTCTGCCCCATCGGATCCGTTGGCAGCTTGCCCGAGATGCTGGCCACGCTGGCGTCGTTGCCTCCCGACTGGGAGAACCCGGTGTGCTTGTCGTTGGGGATGGCGCCGCAGTAGGGGTCATCGTTGGGATCGGGCGCCTTTTGGCAGTCCTGCTGGTCCTGGTTGAGCAGAGCCTGGGGGCCGGATGAGATGAGACTCTGCTTCTCGCTGTCGAGGCTTTGGAAATTGGTGTCGCCCGTGCTCAACGCGAGGCCCTCGATAGTCTTCACGGCCAGCAGAAAGAACGCCTTGGGGCGGGACTGGACGTTGGGTTTCAGGGGGAGGCTGATGTTCTCCTTGACCACCCGACCGTCAAACCCGGTAATGGATTTGATGGTGAGCAGATGTCCGGCAACCATGCCGGCCGCCGACGTGCTCACAAACTGCCCTGAACAGGTGAGCTTGGCGGTGTATGAGCCCTTCGAACCCTTGTGGTTCAGGTTGGCTTTGACCGCGTAGTGACAGCCGCCAAAGGACCCCGCGTAGGTCGTCCCGGCGGCGAGAAGGGCAGGGGCGCCGGTCGCCATTGAGGGGATGACGGCGAGGACGACGAGGGTGAGAAGGCGCAGGAGGCGACGGTGCATGGGTTCTCCCTATCCGCGTGATGCCAGGCCGTCCGCCCCGAGTTGCCCGCCCGAGACCTTGACGGCCTAGCTGACCTGCATACGCTTGCGGGTCATATACAACCCTATGCGACAAGCTGCCTCATCTTCAAACGGGCGGATGTACCCGGGGGAAGGATGGCGATGCTTCTAGCGGAAGCTCTCCTGCAGCGTGTCCAGCGCCTCTGAGCCGGGGCACAGCTCCTCAAAGGGCACCTGTGCCAGTGGCGTCTCGGCGGTGTTGCTCAGTTCGTGGGCATCGGCCCGCGCCTCGTCCACGTACAACAGTCCTGTCACCACCTCGCCCGCCGATTGGCGCTCCTGCAGGTAGGCCGTGACCGTGACACGATCGGTGGGGTCATAGTCGGGAGGCAGCGATCGGAAGCGGACGATGCTGCCGTCGTGCATGGGCACCGCGGTTACGCCCTCCGCGGGGATGGTGGCCAGGATCTCCGATGCCGGCATGACGAAGTCGGCCTCCACCGCCTTAACCTCGTGCTCCCGTGTATAGAGGTACGACTTGGTCGAGCCCTCGTGGTCGTTGAAGGTCACGCATGGGGAGATGACGTCAACGAGGGCGAAGCCTCGATGGGCGAGGGCCGCCTTGAGAATCGGCACGAGCTGGGTCTTATCGCCCGAGAAGCTGCGAGCCAGGAACGTGGCTCCGACGCCCAGCCCGAGCATGATCGGGTCGATGGGTGCCATCTGGTTCGGGTCGCCCTTCTTGGGCTTGGAGCCGACATCCGCGGAGGCCGAGAACTGTCCCTTGGTCAGTCCATACACGCCGTTGTTCTCCACGACATAGACCATGCGCACATTGCGTCGAATGGCGTGACACATGTGGCCCAGACCGATGGAGAGGGAGTCACCGTCACCGGATATGCCGACGTAGGTCAGGCCCCGGTTGGCGGCGTTGGCGCCGGTTGCGATGGGAGGCATGCGTCCGTGGGCCGAGTTAAAGCCGTGGGCGCCGCTGACGAAGTAGGCAGGCGTCTTGGAGGAGCAGCCGATGCCGCTGAGCTTAGCGATCATGTGCGGAGGAATCGACATCTCCCACAGCGCTCGCACCAGGGCGGCAGTGATGGAGTCGTGCCCACAGCCGGCGCAGAGGGTGGACATTGCCCCCTCGTAGTCGCGCACGGTCAGCTCCAGCTCGTTGCGATGGAGGGAGGGGTGGGTAACGATGGGTTTGGCTATGGAGGGCATGACCGTTCCCGAAGGAGTACAGCGGTAACTGAGTCTAGCGGCTGAAAAGCCATTCCATTTCGGCAGCCGCCCGGGCCGAGGCGCATGTCGAGCAGATATCGCCGAACACATCGCCCAGCAAGCGGCGCGGTGACCATCTTCCTCCGGTGGAGCGACATCCAGCACGACGGCGCCAACTTCACCACCCTGGCGATGACGAGAGTCGAGAATGAGATATCTGAGGTTATCGCTGCGGGGAAGCAGATCATCCTCGTGCCCTTCTTCCAGTCCTCCGGCCCCAGCGCCGGCCACGCCCGGGAGGCTGGAGGGGCGCGACTCAGCAGAGCGCCTCGGGCAGCACCGTCACCTACACGTCGAGCGGCGGCGAGGGCCAGTGTCCCCAGACGGCTTCCGACTTCAACACCGTCGACGCCAGCGGAAGCAGCACGGCGCCGGCGTCCCAGGCGTACGCCCAGACGGGAACGGTCACGGCGGTGTCGGGCTGCACCTACAACGCTCAGAAGAACACGAACTCGGGCGGCACGGCCACCGTCACGTACGGCTTCGCGGCCTCGTCGATCGTGCAGAACCAGACGGACCTGAGCTGGGGCTGTGAGGCGGGAACCCTGCCCCAGTGGGAGGTCACCAACCTCCGCCCCAACCCGGCCAATCTGGCTGCCGTGTGCGACGGCTACGCCACCCAGAACTACATCCCCAACTACTGGAACAGCACCTTTCAGGGCGACTGGGACGCCTATCTCCAGCAGCTCGGTCAGTTCTTTGACTGCTGGTACATCGACGGTGGCGGGCTCTGCAACGTCGACTACGGGTATACGGCCCTGGACGTCGCCTACGTGCGTGCGGGGCTGGGGCTCACGGACGAGGGCCAGGCCTACCAGCAGCACTGGATCAACGCAACAACGGGCAATTCTGGCCACCTCGACGACGACTCGAACGTCGAGCCGCAGCTGTATGAATGGGCGCAGGCCGCCCCGTCGAGCTGCCCGGACGCAAACGGGGTGATCGCCGGCAGCCCCAACTTCGCCGGAGAGTGGGACGCCTGGCAGCGTTGCCAGCTCTCCCAGCACTATGTGTCCGATTTCTACTACTCGCCCGTGATGTACCCCGTGACCGACACCGACCAGCTGACGGACGGCGAGTGGGAGTCCGAGGACGTGGCCGTCTGGGCGGACGGCGCGGGGCTCCCGCTGGGGTCAAACGGGCTCAACTTCGAGTGGGCCCAGGACAGTACGATCAGCGACAACCCTCCAGCCTCGACGACGCCCCAGGCCCAGATCGCCATGAACATCCTCTACGGCGAGAACTACGGGAACCTGCCGCATCCCCCGTACTATGAGCTGCAGTCGGTGGACTCACAGACGGCGTACTGCACCAAATCAGACCTGGCCGACTGCTGGTACTACCAGCAGCGCCAGCCCCCCTCGCAGTACCCACACCCCGACTGCTATCCGAACTACGATCCCGCCGAGGACGTATACCTCGCGCAGGTCTTCGGCAGCATCACCACGCTGGAGGTCTACTACGACGACCTCGATGAGATATCCGGGCACTCCGGCCTGAGCACGGCCTACTCGGACTGGGAGACCAATACCTTCGGCAACGACTTCTATAGTCAGGCCAGCCAGAATTGCAGCACATGAAGCGGGGGCGACCCGGTGCCGCGCTGCACGGAACTGGCTGTGGCAAGGCCCAAACTCTTGGAGGCACCAGAGCATGTTACATCCACCCACCATCGTTACCTCAGACGATGGCCTTATCGCCGTCGCTCAAGCCCCTCGCAACCATGCAGATCTCAAACTCTTTTCCTTCGCATGCTCCCTCGTCGTCGCACTGGTGGCAGCGCTGGCTCCGGCCGGCGTCACAGAGGCCTCGGCCTCGCATCCCACGAGGTATATCGAGGCAAGCCTCGGTCCCCAATCGCCCGGCATCTGCGCCCTCACCACCAAACATGTCCCGAGGTGCTGGGACGACGAGGCGAACTTCTACACACCTCCCAAGGGCGCCTACACGCAGATCAGCGTGTGCGGAGCCAACGACAATGCGGACACCGACAACTTCGCCTGCGGGGTGCGGCGCAACCGGTCGGTGCGGTGCTGGTCCATCGAGCCGACAGGCAGCCAGACGGGTCAGCTGATCAAGACGACGCCCTACGGGCCGGTTCCCCATGGGAAGTTCGTTCAGGTGGCCGCCGGACCCGACGACGCCTGCGGCATCCGCCCCAACGGAAGGATCCACTGGTGGATCGACGCCGGCAACATGGGCACCGCCGACCCCCTGCCGCACGACCGGTTCACCCAGATCAGCCTGGGCGGCGGCAGCGTCGACCGGTGGCAGCAGTATTACGGCTGCGGCGTGCGGTGGGACGAGAGGATCGCCTGCTGGGGCAAGGCCTGGGCCGGCAACCCCGTGCTCGTCGTCGCAGGTCCGCCTAGGGGACATTTTCGCCAGGTGGACGTTAACGGGGCCTGGGCCTTGCGAACGGACGGCGAGGTGTCCTGTTGGCAGTACGCCCGGCCCAAGCCCAGTGGGCTCGACCTTCACTACCGCTTCATACAGATACAGGGTGAATGTGGGTTGCGCCGTAATCTCAGGATCTCCTGCTCGGGTCCGAACGGCCGGCACCCCTTCCCGGGCCACTCGTTCCGCCAATTCACAAACCTGGACGGCTTCTGCGGCGTGCAGCTCGACGGAACGCTGTATCCCCCCGTAGGCCCCGGGAACTGCGACCTGCCGTGGGGCGACTCGCAGGACTACTGACGGCTTCCCGGAACGGTGGCACGACTGACGGTACCGGATTGTCCGATAATATGCCGTTCGTGTCATCCACTCTGTACGCACAGGAGGTCAAGCACGTGTCGCACTGGGGAAGAAGGCTCACTCTGATCGCCGTCTGTAGCGCCCTAACGATCGGCATGGTGGCGACGCAAACCTGGGCTTCGACGGGTGGCAAGAAGCTCGTCGGGGCGACCATGGAGGTCGAGCATGCCGTCAACGGCAATCCCGACATGGCCACTGCAAAGACCACGGGTCACTTCAATACTCTGGGAGACGTCAGCGGCTCGGTGAGCGAGGTGGTCGGACCGAATGGGGGCGCGCCCACGCTTACCCTCATCATCAAGCTGTCCACCTCCAAGCACGACGCTCTCAAGATCAAGGCTCATGGCCCGGCGACCGATGCGCAACCCAACCGGAACCCCGGCTACGCCTACAACCTCAAGCTCAGTTACAAGGTCATCTCCGGAACTGGGAAGTACGCGCACGCGTCGGGTCACGGCACCATCCATGGTTGGTCGTTCACCACACCCACCAGTCCCGACGTCACCGAGCTGCTGCGCTGGTCTGGAACATTGAAGCTCGGCTAGAGTGCCGGCGGCGGCAGGCCAGGATACGCATGGTCTGCCCCCGTCTATCCGGGCAGAACCGTGAACCCCAACGCCTCGAAATGCCGATCGAGGCCAAAGAACTCAGTGAGCTTGTGGCGTTTGGCGATGGCCGCCGATGTTGCTCGGCGACCCTGACAGAAGTCCCCGAGCCATAGGCCCGACGAACAGACGGCCGGCTGACGGAGGTGGTTTGGCTGACCCGCTAGGTGTTGACGCCCATGTCGGATCGATCGCCTTCCGACGAATGATCCTGGGTGCTGGGCCGGCCCTCTAGCTCGGGATGCTCCGGGTTCAGGAGCTGCGCGGTGATGCCGTCCACAACATGCTGGGCGCTCAGGGGGAAGCCGCCGTACACCAGAACCGAGCGGAGGCGTCGCTTGAACACCGCCGTCTCCAGGGTGAGGAGCGACCGGAGCTGTGCGTCTCGATTTTGCTCCACCACGAAGTTGACGTCGTGGTCCACGAGGAACCGTTCAACCGAGTCCCGGAACGGGAAGGCGCGGACGCGGAGATAATCGGCGGCGACGCCACGTCGTGCGAGGATCGTCAACGCTTCCCGTACGGCGAGATCGCAGCCGCCCACGGTCACCACGCCGATGCGGAGGCCCGCAGCGGCGGACTGCAGATCATTCGAGCCCGAGCCGTTCCCACCGTCCCCGTTCCCCGCCGCGGCGGCGGGGGAGGCGGCCCCATTGGGCCAGGTCTCGAGGGCGGCCTCGTCGTCGCCGTGCGGCCGAAAGGCTTCGGCGGGCACGACCACTGGTTCGGGGACGCAGCGCTTGGCCGCCAGGTGTTTGAGCTTGATGCGGTCGACGACCTCCTGATACTCCTCGGGATACTCGGTGTAGGCGGCGGTGGCGTTGTGGCCAGACCCGCGAGTGAAGAAGGCGCCCCGTTCCGATGCGCCCGGGACGGTGCGCGCGGCCACAAAGTCGGCATCCCAATCGGAGTAGCGATAGAAGCGCTTGATCTTGGCCAGCTGTGCCTCGTCGAGCACCCGGCCCCGGTCGGGCCGGTAGGAGTCGTCCCAGGCCAGCCGCGGCACGACCCAGTCGTTCATGCCGATATCCAGGTCCGACAGCATGAAGACCGGCGTCTGGAACCGCTCGGCCAGGTCGAAGGTGAGGACCGCGAAGTCGAAACACTCGCGTGGGTCGGCCGGGAACAGGAGAATGTGCTTGGTATCCCCATGCGACGCGTAGGCGCATTCGAGGATGTCGCCCTGCTGCGTGCGCGTCGGCATGCCGGTTGAGGGGCCGGTTCGCTGGATGTCCATAACCACGGCGGGAATCTCGGCGTAGTAGGCCAGACCCAGCAGCTCGTTCATGAGGGAGATACCGGGGCCCGAAGTGGATGTGAACGCCCTGGCCCCGCACCAGCCGGCGCCGATGACCATGCCGATGGCGGCCAGCTCGTCCTCGGCCTGGATGATCATGAAGTTGTTCCGGCCGGTCTCCCGATCGCGGCGGAACCGCCGGCAGAAGGCCTGAAAGGCGTCCATCACCGAGGTGGAGGGAGTGATGGGATACCAGGCCGCCACCGTGGCGCCGGCATAGACGCACCCCAGTGCGGTCGCGGTGTTGCCGTCGATGAGGATCTTGTCTCCAGCCTCGCCCACGGGCTCGAGTGCGAAGGGCAATGGCTCGAAATGGCCCTTCGCGAAGTCGTAGCCGAGGTGCAGTGCCTTGCGGTTGGAGTCGCGGAGCTTCTCTTTGCCGGCGTACTTCTTGTCCAAGAGCTCTTCGACGAGCGAAACGTCGATGCCCAGGACCGCGACGATGGCGCCGGCATAGGCGATGTTCTTCATGAGAATGCGCTCGCGGTTGCCCGCGAAATGCTCGTTGCAGAGCATGGCCAGCGGAACACCTAAGAACGTCACGTCCTCGCGCCTCAGCGCCGGGTCGAGCGGCCAGGAGGAGTCATACATGACGTACCCGCCGGTGCGCACCTCCTGGATGTCGCGGGCATAGGTCTGAGCGTTCATGGCCACCATCAGGTCGTAGTCCAGGGCTCGGGCGGTGTTGCCGTTGCCGTTCACCCGGATCTCGTACCACGTGGGCAGACCCTGAATGTTCGACGGAAAAAGATTCTTGCCGGAGACGGGAATGCCCATGCGGAAGATGGCCTGCATGAGGAGACTGTTGGCGCTGGCCGAGCCCGTCCCGTTGACGTTGGCCAGCTTGATGGCGCAGTCGTTGACGCGGAGGCCGAGCCGCGAGGCCTCTGAGGGGGATTCGGTGGTGAGCGTCATGAGGTGGTGCCTTGCTTGTTGTGAGGCCGGTTTCGAAACCTGACCAGCCGGTCTATGTCAATTGTGCGGCAAGCCTGCATGCCGACTCACGCCCATGACCGGCCCCGATCTCCACACCGGGGAGAAGAGACAGGGCGGCCCGCCCTCGTCCCCTATAACCCGGTTGAAATAGGAAGGCCGGCGACCCCTAGGGACCGCCGGCCTTCGACTGACTCGAATCGCTACGACGTGACTTTGAAGGTGGCCACGGAGAAGCCGCCGCTCGATTGACCGATGGCCCCAACCGAGTACGTCTGGCTGACCGTCTGTCCGGTCGGAACGTTGACGGTTTGCGAGAAGCTGCCGTTGCTGCCCGCAGTCGCCGTGGCCAGGAGCGTGGTGCCGCTGGAACAGAAGAGTGAGGTGCAGTTCCAGAGGATGGCCACGCTCTCGCTTGGCTTGAAGGCGTTGCCCGCAACCGTGGTCTGTGACCCCTGGGCGCCGCTGTTGGGGTGCACCGTCAGCGTCAGCCAGGGCTTGAAGGTCACACCGTTACTCACGGGAGTTGCGCTGTTTCCCGAAGCATTCGAGGCGCCGTTGTAGGGGCCCTTGTTGCCCCACCAGTCGTGGGTAGCCGTGGTCGTGCCGGTGCCGTCCGTCCGCACGGCGTCCTGTCCCGAGCTGACCGGTCCCACCGTGCTATAGACGACCGTGGTCGTCGATCCTCCGGAGGCGTTCACATCGTCGTTCGAGCACCGGCCGATGGTCGACGCGGAGATGGTGGCGGTCGACGCTCCATCCTCGGTGACGCAGTTCCCGCCGTAGAGAATCTGCGCGTACTTGGCCGTGAGGGTGGCTCCGTTGTGGAGGTTCACGCCGCTCCAGTCGCCCGCCGCCGGTGTGGATGAGGCGCTGGTGAGGACGACCGCATTGGCCAGAGTGCCGTTGAGATGGAGGGCCGAGGAGCCACCGTAGGTGCCGACGCGCAGCGTTGCTCCCAGGAACTCCACCGTGGTTCCTGCTGAGACGGTCAGCGAGCACGGGCAGGAGCCGCCGTATCCGCTGATGTCCATCCGGCCGGCGCCGTTGGTGCCGTCGACGACGTAGGGGATGGTCGTGCCGCCGGCCCCCGCGTTCTTCCACGTCCCCACACCGGAGTAGGTACCGTAGCCGCCCGTTCCGATGCCGATGGCATCGTGACCGTTGCCGTTGACCGTCAGGTTGCTGAGGCTCGTGAGGTTGGTGGGCTCTGAGCCGTTACCGCCCTGATCGTTGTAATACATGGCCCATCCGGCATTGTTGCTGATGGTGTCGCCGGTCATCGTCACACCGTCGTAGATGGGCGTCGAGATGTCGACTCCGTCCGCGGCGGAATTGGCAATCGTCGAATTCGTGATTGCGGCGTTGGCGCCGCCGCCGTTGCCGCCATATTGGTTAAATCCCGTGCCGGCGTACTCGATGTCGGCGTAGGAGATGGTGACCGCGGTGGGGTGGGTGCCGTCGGAAGAGTCCGCGTAATCGATGCCTCCCCAGTCGCCTGGACTCCGGGAGCCGGGAGCCTTGCTGCTTGTCAGCGTCACCGGACTTACGGCTGTCCCGGCCACGTTGAGGCTGGCGTTGGGTCCGTACTGACCCACGCGGAGGGTCACCCCGTTGAACTCGACCGTCGTTCCCGCGGCGATGGTGAGGTCGCAGGGACAGGAGCCGCCGTAGCCACTGACGTCCATGCGTGTTGCGGCGCCGTTCGAGTCGTCCACCACGAGAGGCACGCCGTGCCCGGGAGTTCCCGGGTTATGCCAGGTGCCGATTCCGGAGTAGGTGCCGTAGCCGCCGGTGTTCATGCCGATAGCGTCATGCCCGTTCCCACTCACCGTGAGATTGGTCAGATCGGTGAGGCTGGTCGGCAGCTCTCCTCCCCCACCCTGGACGGCGTAGTACATCGCCCACCCTTGGTTGTTGGAGATGGTGTCGTTGGTCATGGAGACGCCCGCGGAGATCGGCGTCGACATGTCCACTCCGTCACCAGAGGCATTGGAGATGGTCGTGTGGCTGATGTTGGCGTCTTGGCCGCCGCCATTGATCTGCGAGAATCCCGCCGTCGCGTACAGGATCTTGGTGTAGGTCAGGGTGAGCTGACTCGGCGTGCTCGCCGTGCCGGCGGTGTCGTCGTACTGGATCCCGCCCCACTCGCCGGCTGTGTGCGCGCTTGGTCGCTGGTAGCCGAACAGCGTGACCGGCGCTGCGCTCGTGCCGTTGACGGCCAGGGAGGCCTGGCTCGAGTAGTATCCGACCCGCAGGGTGGTGCCCGTGTTGAACTCGAGCAGCGTGCCGGCAGCAACCGTCAGGTCGCAGGGACACGAGCTGCCGTAGCCGGCGATATCCAGGCGGCCTCCGGTCTCGTCGGCCCCCAGAACGATGGGCACGTTGGAGCTGGGCGCCCCCGGATTCGTCCAGGTACCCGTGCCGGAGTAGGCGCCGTAGGAACCGAGGTCAATGCCCACACCGTTGTTGGTGTTGTGGGAGATCGCGAGGGCGCTGAGATCGGTGAGATCCGTGGGCACCCCCGTGTATTCGATCGGCCAGTCGTTGTACTGAAGCGTGTCGCCGGCTGCCGTGACACCGCCGGAAGGCGTCGTCTGGACCTTGATGCCGTCGTTCGAGGAGTTGGAGATGGTGGTGTTCTCGACTATGGCGTCATTGCCGCCGCCGTTGTACTGATTGAGGCCGGTTGAGGCGTAGGTGATCTGCGCGTCGTTGATGCTGAGTGACGTGCTGACACCGGAATTGGTCTGGTCGTCGTAACTGACTCCCGCCCAATCTCCGGGTGCCGGTGTGGCCTCGGCACTGGTGAGGATCACCGGCTGGATCGGTCCGCTGGCAGATGACGCCGGTCGGGCGCCCGAGGGCAGCGACATCGATGATGAGACCGCCGGCCCAATCGTCAGCGATGCGTTTGACCCATATACCCCGACGTTCAAACCCACGCCCGTGTTGAACTCCAGCGTCGTTCCCAAAGCCACCGTCAGGTTGCAGGGACAGTGTTGGTTGTAGCTGCTGACAAACAGCGAGCTTCCGCCGCCGTCGGCGCCCACGACGATGGGTATGGTGGTGGGACCACCGACGTTTTGCCAGGTGCCCGTGCCTTCGTAGGCGCCGTAGTTGGCCGTGGAGACACCCACTTGGTCGTGGCCGTTGCCGGCTAAGGTGAGGTCATTGACGTTTGTCAGGTCCGTGGGTGGATTGTCATAGTACAGGCCGTAGTCGGGCTCCGACGTGAAGGACGTCGGATGGAGATTTACGCCGTTGTTCTCGATGGTGTCCGAGGTGAGTGTGGGGGTGCTGTCGAAGCCGTAGCTCTCGATGCCGTTCCCGTTCACCTGCGAGATGGTTGAGTTCTGAATGGTGGTATTCAGACTGTTCACGTAGATGCCGTTTCCGGTTCCATCGCCGGCGTCGTTCAGATTGAGGTAGCTGACCGATGCAGTCGAATCCGTGCCGTCCCCGCCGGGATGGATGGTAAGGTCGCCCCAATTGATCGAGGTGTTGTGGCCGGTGTCGCAGTTCGCGGCCTGAGACTGCCAGAAGGAGGCAATACCAGGGACGGTCGTGAGGGTAACCGGTTGCGCGGATGTCCCTTCGATGTTGAGGGTTCCTCCGGCGACGTCGATGGAGCCTCGGTATTGCGAGGCGTTCGGCGACTCGTAGTCCGAGATGTTTATGGCGGACCCGGCCTTCAGCGTCAACGTCCCCCCGGGCAGAACGTGGATAGTCCCGGCTGCCGATTCGTAGTTCCAGCATTGGTTACCCTTGGCGCCGGTGTAGGCATCATTCGCGTCAATGATCGTGACCCCCGGCTCGACCGTCAGACTCGCACCGTTGGGGATGGTGATGTCGGCTTCCATGATGTAGACGCACTTGCCGGCCAGCGAACCGCTGGTGATGTTGATGCAGTTGGCCGTGGTCAGGTCCAGGGTGGTGGGAATGTCAGGACTTCCCAGCGTGATGCTGCCGACGTGGCGTCCGTCGTAGGTGCATCCCTGCGCCCAGGCATCCAGCCGGTTCAGATAGGGTAGCGCCCAATCAACACTGCCGCACGTGGCCGGGTTCAGCCGGCCGCCCTTCGCCCAAGGGCGGGCGCCGAAGAGCTGGGCCGTGGTCATCCTCGCCGGGCCCGCCTTGCCCAGAATCGGGATGGGGGATCCCCAAACCCGGTGAATCGCCCGGCGGAAGGGCACCATGGTCGGTGCTCCGGACTCGACGCCCGTCGCCAGGTCCAGGGTAGAAGCGTGGCGCATGGCAGTGCGGTCAATTGCCTGAAGACGCGCCTGTTGCCGCCGAGCGAGCGCGATTCGGATCGACCGGGGCATCTGGCGATTATGCGGAACGCGTGCCCAGGAGGGAGGCGAGTAGTGCGTGGCGGCCGGAATTTGAGCCGGGTGTGCCATTGGCCCCAGAGTGGCGGCGTGACCCCCAGGGCCTGCGGCTGCTCCGGCGGCGGTCGAGGTTATGGCCGAGAAGGCCAGCAGCGTCGCGATAATCGCGGCTGCGAATCGTCGATGATGATGCAACATGCTGTGAAACTCCTTCTGATCACTCTGTCTGTGGAACCCGCCCGACTTACCTCATCCCTTCAGACAATGCATGGGTCCTCCTCATCGCTTCCGGATCCAGAACCAGGTGCGGCCGCCGTCGATCACGATCTGGAGCAGATCGTTGTGGGAAGTGCGGCACCACGACATCACGTCCAGCCGGTGATCCGGGTTTCCGGACAGCACTTCGATGGTGCTGCCCGAGGTGAGCTCGTCGAGGTGGCGCGCCACGATATCCCCGACAACAGACCAGGGCTCTCCGCCGGCGTCCACCAGCGCGTCAGGTCGTGTGCCGGGTGTGGCGGGCCGAATCGTTGGGGGTACCAGCTCCGGGTCCTTCATAACTCTCGAAAGGACCATACCGGGTCGATGTCACCGTTTTGTCACCGCCCGGTTTAGGCCGCACAAGGCATGAGAATTCGTGGGGACGTGCGGGACCTTGACCAAGTCGGAGTCGGAAGCCCACCCTGGCAAGGTGTCACCCGGGTCGGACTCGGCATCGCCCTCGCTTACCGGCCGAGTCCGATCACGCCCTTTCCAGACCGCACCGGGCTAACTGGACGAGCAGGCCGACGCAGCCGTCCAACTCCCGCTTGCGTCGGCGGGTCGGGCTCCGATGTGGATCCGAGCCCGACCCCCTCGATAGAGCTACGAGACGCGCTAGCGGAGCGGCGGCGCCTTGGAGGACAGCCCCGCCACGTCGACGGCACGGACGAAGAAGCGGTACTTCTTCCCCTGCTTGACGTGGAACGTGTACTTGAGCTTGCGCGTCTGCGTCACCGGCTGGAAGCGCCTGCCGCCGACCGAAACGAAGACCTCGGAGAGCTGGAGCGGCACCTTGCGGGTCGACTTCCATTTCAAGTGGATGACGCCACCGGACCGCTTCCCGACGTGCAGCTTGATCTTCGGCGCCTTGGCGTCGATGGTGTTGAGGGACGTCGGGGTCGTGATCGGCGGGTTGTAGTCGAAGAAAACGCTTGCCGACTCACGGATCTTCGTGCCGGTCCTCAGGTGCGCCTTCGGGTTCGCCATAAAGCTCACCCATGCCTCGCCGTTGGGCGGGTTCGTGTCCGGCGGCAGGTCGATGTTGGGAAGAATCCAGGTGACCGTCCGGGTCGCCTGATCGAAGGTGAACTCGGTTCCCGGGAATGAGGACGGCCCAGGCTGCACGCTGGCGGGATCCAGGTGGGAATCGAGATGCAGCTTCACCTCCACGTTGAACGCCGGCGCAGTGGCCTTCGGTTCGTTGTAGAAGTCGACCCGGTAGGTCATCGGTTGCGCGACGATCCATCCCTTATGACGGGCGCCGGCCGGAATCGACCGGATATCGTTGGGGTCTTGCGACGTGACCACCGGCGGGCAGAGTGAGGCGAGCGCCAGCCCCATGACGTCGCTGCCCACGGCGCCCGCGGAAAGCGCGTTGCCTGCCGAACCGTAGAAGCCGGGCGGCCCAATCGGGCTCACGAGCACGATTACGGACACCACCACTCCCACCGGCCCGCCGATCAGGAGGCCCAGCCCGAGCCCCACGGCATCCTTGAAGAGCGTCCAGCCGATCCCCTTTGCCCCGCCCTGCCCGGCGACGGCATCGCACGGCGAGGGCGGCACGTTGATCACGCCGGTCGTGCCCGTGACGCCTTGTGCGGAGGCGTAGGGCGAGCGCGACCCGTGACTCGCGGAAGCGGGAGGTGTCCCGGCGGAGCCCGGGGACGGACTCTCTCCCACGAACGTCACCTGGGCGACGTTGTCGTGGGCATTCCCGACCTTGGTGCGCTCGTCGAGGGTAATGAGCCCATGCTGCTCAAACGGTAGAGCCGAGAACAGCAGCTTGGCCCCTGCCTGGACACGCATGGAAGTCATCCCCGCGGTCCAGGCGGAGGCATCGACGGACTCGACGCCTGGATCGCCGAGCGCCGTTACCGTGTCCACCTTGGCGGTGTCCGACGCGGTCGCCGAGGCCTGCGTGACGAGGTAGCCCGTATGGAAGGCCTCACCTGCCCCGACCGTCATGTACGCGCCCTTCGCGCTGAGGGTATACAGGGGAGCCGAAGCGCCCATGCTCCCCAGGGCTTGTTCGCTATCCACGGCCAGGCCGGCATCGGTCGCCAGTGCGGCATTCCGCGTGAAGTTGCCGAAGAAGGAGGCCATAGGGTCCTTCAGGGTGTCACCCGGTTGGGGCGCATTGCTGGCGTGGCCCGGACCGATTTTGATGCAGTAGCCGGGGCCGCAGTATTCGGGGTCGTTCTCTTTCGGCGAGGGATTCACGGTGACTCTTCCGTGAGTCGTGGCATCGGCGAGAACGCCGGCATCCGTCAATCCAGTCATGAAGGCGGTGAGGCCGGCTCGCTGGTTCCCGTCGGGTAATCCCTCCAGGTACGCCGGCTGATCGGCGGCCGGCAGCGCCAGGATGTGCTCGGCCGCGAGGGTGTAGTCGCTCAGGCCGATCTTGAAGGCGTTGTCGACGATGGCGTTCGCCGTTAGGTTGCTGTCACCAGCCTGCCATTCCGTTTCCGTGAACTGGCCGACCAGGCTGGTGACCATGACGACGGGCATACCCACGGCGGCGCTGTGCCGGGTGCCGAAGACGGCGTCGGGCGGCACATCCACGCCCCACGTCACATCGGCGCTCTGCCCGGCCGGCACCGGTATGGCGGCGTACTCAACCCAGCCGTCGTGCGTCTTGCCGTGCACGAGAAGCTCCGGTCCTTGGGGGCCTCCCGCGAGATTGGAGAAGGGCTCAGGCGACACGTATGACGGGAACGTGAAGGCAATGACGGCCACCCCGTCGACCGTTCCGGTGTTGGTGACCCGGAAGATGTGCTCCGCGCTGATTCCTGGGACGTTGGAGAGAATGTCGGTTTGCGCGATACCGAACTGTGGCAGGGCGGGAGAGACCTCGAACGGTGTTCCGGATGTCTGAGCGAGCACCTTTCCCTGGGCATCGGTAACCTGGAGATCATAGAGCCCGGCGGGCGCGGCGGGAAAGTGAGCCGTGAGACTGGAGTCGGTGGCTTCCAGGCCGTTCGAGGTGCTCGTCAGTGACCCGGCGCTATTGAGGAGCTTTGCCTTGGCCGCGCCGCCAAGATTCGACCCGGTGACGGTCAAGGAGACGCTTCCGTCGGTTGGGTCGATGCTCACGCCGATGGGATTGGTGGTGGAGCTGGGTGGGGGAGGATTGCACACGACGGTGGCGCTTCCCTCTACCGCGTCGGCATAGCCGGCATTGGATTGGGCAAGCCAGTAGTCGCCCGAGAAGGAGATCGGCCAGATTCCTGCCTGGTCACAGGTGACCTCGAAGGAGAGGACGGTGGCGCCGACATTCTCCGGGCTGCTGCTCGTGCCTTCGCCGAAGCCTCCGTCGCCGTTGGCAAAGTTGTTTCTAACTCCTCCGCCCCATCCGGTCGGGAAGCTGGCGCCAGTAATGGTTATGCCGGCAGGGTCGAAGCCAAAGATGGCATGGTAGCCGGTGATCCCTGGCTGGGGCAGGCCGCCGAGGGTCACGGCCAGCGTGGTGCTTTGACCCACGGACGTCGTCGCCGAACCACCGAGCTGTGCATGCGAGATCAAGGACCCGGGAGTGACCCGAAGGTTGGACACCTTGCCGGCAACCGGCAGCAAATAGATGTCGGTCGCCCCGGCCGTCGTCGCGCCCGCTGGCGCAGTGAGCGTCAGCTCCCCGCCGTAGGATCCGGGAGTGAGACCGAGCGCCTTGGGCAGGTCTATAGGGCCCGCGGCGGCTGGACAGCCCGATCCCGACAGGGTGTGTTGGGTCGTGGCCGGTGCCGGACCGCTGATGACCAAGCTCCAGCTGCCGTCGACGCAGAATCCCTTTGTGCCCGCGGTATCGCCGCTCAGCGTCAAACGATCACCCTGGCTCCACTGCAGCGAGAACTCGAGGTCCGCCAGCGTTGCGTTCGAGGACAGACTTCCTCCGCCCGGAACCGGGGTGCCTGGCTGGGGCACGATTCGCGGCCAGATGGCGAGCGCGGTGCCGTCCGGGGTCCTGGCCGATGATTCGGAGCTTACGAGCGGCTCCACGGCCAGTGTCAATGTGTGCAGGTTTTGCCCGCCTGAAAGTACGAAGTCGGCACGCGTGGGGCCGTAGGGCGCCGGAGTTCCGAGAGCGCTGACTTCAACCGTCGCGCCCGTGCTCAGTCCGTGGACAGTCCCGGTGCCGTTTCGGTCGGTGACCATGAGGCCAAGCGGATTGCGGGTTGAGGCGTCCGCCACGCCCACGGTCACATTTGGAAGCCGATGGCCGGTGCTGTCGTCGACGGTCACCCTGAGGCTTGCCGATCCGGCCGATCCCGACGCTTTCGTGGCATAGATGTACTTGGGCGCGCCCACGGTGGGGCTCGTTCCATTGGCGGTCGTCACCGTGACCGGCACCGATGAGCCCGCTGCTCCCGGCGGGGCGGTTGCCTGGACTTCGGTGCTTGAGATCACCGTGAAGCTGCGCGCGTTCTTGGAGCCGAAGGCGACCTTGGTGGTGCCCAGCAAGGCGCTGCCGAAGATCGTCACCACGCTTCCTGCGGGTCCGGCGGATGGATTCAAACGGAACGCCTCGGGCGATGCCGTTTCTGAGGTAACCGAGGCGGTCAGCGTGGATGCCCCCTGTGTCACGTCATAAACGAGGTCGCTGCCGATGAACAATCCGGTGACGTAGTCGAAGGCGTTGACCACTGAGCCTCCGTTCAAAAGCTGGAACGTCTGGCCGGAGGACAGCTGGGCTTGTGGATCGGTTTGGAAGTCGAGCGTGCCCCCCAGATGGACCGTCCCCTGGACCGTGATCAGGGGAGCGCCCGATGGCGTGGCAAGGACATTCGCCCGCGTGGTCGATGACGAGAGATCGGTGAGATTGCCCGCGACGGCGACCTGGGCCGGACTGGCGACCGAAATCACGCCGAGATTGGTAACGTCTCCGTTCACGGTGGTCTGACTGTTTTGACCGGCTGTGAATGAACCCTGGTTGATCAGGTTTGCCCCGAGAATATTTGCGCCGAGCGCTCCGTTGCCCGCTGCTCCCGGTATGTCAACCGTCCCGGTGTTTGTCAGCGTGCCTCCCGTGGGGAGACTAAGGACCAGATGGGCGTTGCCGTCGTGATCGAAGCCGCCGGCATACGCGACGGAGATGGTTCCGGCGTTGCTAAAGCTTGCCGAGGCATTGATGGTCGTGATCGGCCCCCGGCCATAGTCGAAACCTTCGATGACGGCTTGCAACGACTGTCCCTTGGCAATGTTTCCGGAGAGCGTGATGGTAGGGCTCTGCGATGACAGCGTTGGGTCGAATACCTCAAATGCGCCCGCTCCGGTCCCGCGGAAATGGAGGCTGGCCCCATCCAGGAGGTCGACCGGGGCATCGGACGCTCCGCTCGCGACGCGACCGGCATCCTGCTCGAAGGCTCCGGCGTCCATGAATCCGACGCCACCGTTCTCTGATAGGGGATCATTGCTGCTCGAGATGAGCCCGCCGGCCTGATTGAAGAAGCGGGTGCCCGCCTCCAGAGTCAAGGCGGAGCCGGTGGCGACAGATATCGAGCCCTGGTTCCGGATGGTGTCGCCCCCCGCAAACTCCAGACTCGCGGGGCCGCTCGCGGTCCCGACACTCACGGACCCGCCCTTGTTGGTCAGGCTCCCATAGATGATGCTGGGGCCCGCGGCTCCGTTGGTTGGAGCGTTGGCCATTGCCAGCGTTCCGGAATTGACCAGGGTCGCGCCTGCCGGCAGCTTCAGCTCGGCGTGGGCATTCCCGTCGTGATCAAAGCCGCCCGAGAAGCCGATGGTCATCATGCCGGCATTGACGAAGCCTCCCTTCGCCGTGACGGTCGTGATCGGACTGACCCCATAGGTGAATCCCTGGACCTCGACGTCCAGAGATTGGCCGGCGGCGATATCACCCGCGATCTCGACCCCGAGGCTGCTGTTCTGGGCGTTGGGATCGAACGCTTCGAAGGCGCCGGCTCCGGTGCCGCCGAAGCGAATGCTCGACCCATTCAGTAGGTCGACGGGGCCGTTCCCGCTGCCCGACGCCACCTTCCCGGCGTCCTGCTCAAAGTGGCCAGCCACCAGCAGTCCCGCCTCGCCCGAGGACGGCTGCGCTTGATTACCGTTAGTGATCAGGCCGCCGGCCTGATTCTTGAGCGTGGCGCCGATGGCGACCGCCGCCTCCGAGCTGTTACCGATAGTGATTGCGCCCTGATTGAGTACCGTGTCCCCCGCGGCAAATTCCAGGCTTGCCGGCCCGCTGGCAGAGCCGATGTTGATGGCCCCACCTTGATTGGTGAGGTTCCCGGTGAAGATGCTTGGACCGGCGGCACCGTTGGGAGCGTTCGCCAGCGTAAGCGTTCCGGTATTGACCAAGCTGGCTCCAGACGGCAGCTTCAGCTCCGCATGTACGTTTCCGTCATGATCGAAGCCTCCCGTGAATCCGACCGTGATGGTCCCGCCGTTGGTGAAACTTCGGGCGGCATTGACCGTCGTTACCGGCGTGACTCCATAGGTCATGCCGCTCACCTCGATATCCAAGGACTGACCCGAGACGAGGTTGCCGGCCAGATTCATCCCGTAGGTGCTGTTCTGAGCATTGGGATCGAATACGCGGAACGCGCCCGGACCGGTGCCCGCGAAGGTCAGCCGAGAGCCGTCGAGTAGGTCGACAGGGACATCGCCGGCAGCAGACGCGATCGCCCCGGCATCCTGCTCAAAGGAACCGCTGACCCATAGTGAGCCGTGATTGACGATGGAGCCACCGCTTGCGTTCAGGAGAAGAGCGCCGGAGGTGACCGTGACGGCGGCGCCGTTGCCTACGGATAGCGCTCCGCGAAGCGCCGATGGTGCTCCGCTCGGTCCCAACGTGAGCCCGCCCGATTGGACCTGGAGGCTGTCGCCCTTTCCCAAGAGCAATCCGGCTGCCGAAGCAGATGAATGGACCGTGACAGTGGCCGTTCCCTTCGATATGCAGGCATAAACCGTGGCCGACGGCTCCCCATTGCTCCAGTTCCCTGCCGTCTCCCATTGACCGTCACCGGCCGATCCGGTCCATTTGGTCGCCTGGCTCGGGCAGGACGGCACCGGCGTGGGTTGGACGGGCCCGTCCAGTGCACGGAGCTGATGTCGGCCCGATCCGCCATGTTGAGGCAGCGTCAGGACGGCGTGCACCCGCCTGCCCGGCGCAATCCTGAGGAACCTGCGGGTCTGGGCATGGGCTCCCGCGATCAGCTCGTAGGTATCGATTGCGTGGCGGGACGGGAGGGCAGGGGCAGACAAAGCAAATTGCCCCTTTGCACCGGTGCTGAGGCGACGGGTGGCGCCGGTCGCCTCACTCACCAGCCGGATGGGCAGATTGCTCGCGGGACGACCGTCTGCCCATCGAACCATACCGGCCACGATGCCGCGATCCGGACCCAGGGCAATCATGAGACTGGCATGCCCCTGGTCCGCAATGTGCGTAACCGTCGAAAAATAGCCGTCGGCACGGACAGAGATCTGATAGCTACTCCTCCTCGGGTGGGAGGACGGGAGCGCCATCCGCATCGAGAACGCACCAGACGGCGAGCTGTGGGTAGTGTCGCTGGTGCCCGTTCTGAGATCGATCGCATGTACCGTGGCGCCGGCAACCGGCCGGTTCGTGATCGTGGACACGACCCGTCCCGTAACGGAGCGATTGCCGGGCTTCGGCGGAGAATCGATCCGGCCGGGAAGTGAGCCTGCTGCGCCGGGTCGCTGTCCGGCCAGCGCGGCGGCTGGCGATGAAGCAACGAGTACCGCGAGCACTGCCAACGCCGTGATTGTTCGGGTGCTTGATACTCGGAATCGATCGGCTCGATTCATCGGTCTCCTCCGTCTCGAGTTCGGTAGGTGCGGCTGGGTCAACAGCGGGCTCAGGCATGAGCCTGGCGGTTAGGAGTCAGTTCCAGAAGGGACCATACCGGGTCGACGTCACCGTTTTGTCACCGCCCGGTTCAGGCCGCCCAAAGTGCTGGAAACCGAGTTGGCTCCAGAAAGGACAGCAGTCCCGACCGCCCGCGGAAGGAGCGGATCTGGCCCCTCGCCTAGTGATACGCTGGCCACAGCACGCAGCCTGACCGGCCGACGGTGTCGGGAGCCAAATCTGGGGCGAGTATTGCGAGGTTCGCGGCCGGATGTCGGCACGCATCCATTCGGGCCTCCGCGGATCGTTGACGAGGGCAGTGTACCAGAGAGAGCGTTACGAGACCGTTACACAGCCGACCCAGTCGGAGATGCCGATCTGGCCGTCAGGCTGCGGCGAGGGCCTCCCTCGCCTTCCGCTCCAGGTGCTCCGCGCCCAGCTCGTGGAACCGGCAGGCTGCGGCCTCGAGATGTATCACCCCTTCGGCCAGCCGCCCTGTGCCGGTCAGAGCTCGCCCGTAGTCGAGCAGTGTCAGGGCTTCCAGCCAGGCAAATGACAGCGTTCGCGCCTCCTTCAAGGCCTCGTGGAAGCAGAGCTCCGCCTCCTGCATTCGGTTCTGCGCAACCCGCAGATCACCTTTGACCCGGAGAACGTAGGCCGTCTCGATGCGATTGCCCTCCGCCCCGGCCTCTGTCTCCCGGACCACTTCCTCTGCCTGCCCGCGGCTCTCCTCGTCCCCCATGCCCAGGTACGCCTCGGCCAAGGAGAGCGCCGTAAAGGTGTCGGGGACCCGCCCGTCAACACGCCAAATCGGCGCGAGCCGGGTGATGGTGGATTCGTGCCGGTCCAGGGCAGAATCCAACATCGCCATGGCTCCCTCCATCAACTGCCGTGATTGCTCCGTGGATGCTTCGGCGGTCATGCGTTGGCCCTCCGCCAGCAGCTCCGCTGCCCGGTCGAATCGGCCCTGACTGATCTCGAGTTGGGCCAGAATTCGCAGTGGCTGGCTGGCGTGCAACACGCCTGCGAGCTCCCGAGCGACGCCGACCCCGCGCTCGAGATGCGTTCGGGCTTCGTCGCATCGACCCAGAAAGGTCAGGAGGTTGCCCAGGGCGGCGAGCGCCAGGCTGATCAGGTTGGGATCACCGATTTCCTCGCCGATCTTCAGAGCATGGCGGAACTGCGACAGCGACTCCTTAGGCTTCCCCATGAGGAAGTTGATGTTGGCCAAGTTGTAGACGCCCGAAAGCAGACTGGTCCGGTTATCGCTTGCCTCCAGCTTGACAACGGCACGCTCCAGTGCCACCGCTCCCTCTTTGAGGCGTCCCAAGAGGAACAGGGCAGTTCCCTGCCGCATCTCCGCATCGCCGGCCACGGCGTCCAGACCGAACCGCTGTGCCAGCACACGCGCACGGTCGGCTATCTTGAGGCCTTCCTCGTACTTTCCCTGGCCCATGCGCAGCACCGAGAGGCTGACCAGGAGGGCGGCCAGCTCTGCTATCGGATCGTCGTCCTCCAACAGCTGCCGTATCGGCTCGACGGCGGCCTCCCCCTCCGCGGATCTGCCGTGACGCTGATACGCGAAACCCAGGAGCGTAGCCGCCTCGGCAAGAGCCGCGCGCTCGTCGACCTGCCGGTACCAGGCAATCGCCGCGTCGAGCAGCTCGATCGCTTCCTCGTAGCGACCCCGGCTTTGCAGCTGTCGAGCGAGCTTGACCCGACTGCGAGCCACATCGGCGGGAGTGCCATACTCTTCTGCAAGAACCATCAGCTCGCGATAGTGGCTTGCCGCCACGTCGGCCGCGTGCACCTGAGCGGCCCGATCGCCTGCCAGCTCCAGATACGGCCTGGCTCGCTCCGGCGCGTGAGAACGGCTGAAATGGTAAGCAAGCGTGCCGGCATCCTGGGGTCGAAGGCGTTCGGTTGCCTCCGCAATCTGGTCATGTAGTCTGCGCCGCCGTTCGGGCGAAAGGGTTCGGTACACGCCCGCTCGAATCAGGGGGTGTCCGAAGGCGTAGCCGGTTCCTCGCTCCTCGACAAACTTCTGGGCCAGGGCCTCGTCCAGAGCGTCCAACAGCTCCTCATCCGTTGCGTCCGATGCCTCACGGAGGTCACCGAAGGTGAACTGCATGCCTGCCGCCGAGGCCAGGTGGATTAGCCGGACAGAAGCCGGATTCATGGCGTGCAGCTTCGCCGTGACCAGGTCGCTGACCTCACGAGGCGGCTCGATCTCGTGATCTTCGGCGATCTCCCAGGTATCTCCGGCCACGCGCAGCCGGTTACGACCAACAAGCGAGGAAACGAGCTCGCGGAGAAACAGCGGGTTTCCCAGGGTCAGCTCATACAGGACATCGACGACTTCGCTTGCTACCGCGGCCCGGTCTCCGAGCAGCGCCTCCACCATCGAGGCCGCTTCATCGCGGGCCAAACGAAGCAGGAAGATCCGGCTGCACAGCTTCCTGCGAACCAGGCTTTGCGTCAGGCCATGCAGATCCGAGCCCGGAGGCGCCTCCTCATCTCGGTACGTGCCCAGGATGAGCCATCCGCGGTCTGCGGCGCGCTGCGCGAGGTGCCGAAGGAGGGCAATGGTCGCGGCGTCGGCCGAGTGCAGGTCGTCAATGACCACCACCAGCGCCCGACCCTCGGGGGTCAGGCGGTCGAGTATCCGTTCCGCCTCCATCAGAACCCGCCGCTGCTCGACCGCGGAGTTGGAAGTCGAGGACGGTTGAGTCAGTCCGCCGGCAGCGGGATCGGCGAGCGCCAGGAGATAGGGATAGCCGGATAGGAGCGCCGTCAGTCCCTCACGCTCCCTGCCCGACTCCAACGCCTCCACAAAGGGGCCGTAGGGCAGACGCTCCACGGCATCGTATGCGGCTCCCCAGAGGACGATGTCGCCGTCATGGGCAGCGGTTCGTGCCAGCTCCTCGGCGAGCCGGGTCTTTCCGATACCCGGCTCACCCGTCAGCAGCATCATTCCGCCGCGGCCTTCTCGCGCTCGTTGAAGGAGACTGGTGAGCAGGTCAATCGCTCGCTGTCTACCGATCAGTGGCAGGTCCGCCGACTGCCTGATCGGCGGCGGCACGGCGGTCGTCGCAGCTTCGGGACCGGCTCGGCCCCTGCCCGCCAGAAGCTCCTGCTGCAGCAGCACCGTCTCGGGCTCCGGCTCGACGCCCAGCTCTTCCCGAAGCGCCTCCCGGCAGAGTTGAAACTGACGGATCGCGTCATGACCCCGGCCGGCCAAAAGGTAGGCCCGCATCAGTGCCCGGTGCGTCGCCTCGTCGGCAGGCCGGCGTGCCAGTGCTTGGCGCATCTGTTCGATTGCGCCGCCGATGTCGCCACGGCTCTCGAGCTGTTCGGCAAGCGCCAGCCGCAGCTGGTGGTACAGATCTTCGATCTGTTCTCGCCGCGGCCCGGACCAATCCGAATACCGTTCCTCGGGCAGGACCTCGCCGCCATACAGCTCCAGGGCCGCGGCCAGCCGCCCGGCATCGTGGGTCTCCATGGCTCCCCGCGTGGCCGCTTCGAATGCATCCGCGTCGATCCAATCACAGAGCAGGACGATAATTCCGGCCTGCTGGGGAAGACATGAGCTCCCGGAATCCGAGCCCACGTCCAGGGCCCGGCGCGCCCGATGCAGCGCCGTGCGGAGGCTGCGCTCCGCGGAATCGGGAGAAAGATCAGGCCACAGCGCCTCCATGACCTGTTCGCGGTGGAGCCGGTGGCCTGCCGTTACCGCGAGCAGCTCTACCAGACGACGAGCTGTCGGACGTTCCCAGTCCCGGTCCTGCAGACGCCTGCCCGCGACTTCGACCCGGAGACCACCCATGAGATGGATGCGCACACCGGACGCCCCGGAAGAGACGGGAGATTCCAGCTGCGCCCGCGCCCCATCGGCCAAAGCCGTCGAGTCGCCCCGTCCGGCGCTCGACAGCCCGCGGGAATCGAACGGAGACGATGTCTTCGGTTCCATATCCCTGATCAGTTCCGTTGACCGAAGGAGCATCGGGATCTCACGAGACGCCACCCGTCCAAGACGGTGACCAGGGGACAATGCCCCACCCGAGACTTCCTCTCCTCGCCCACGGCTCCCTCGCAGTGGATTATTGTAGTCAGCCGAGTATTCCTATGAGAAGCGTCGCGCAGCGTCCGCAGCCACGTGGCAATGGGCCCACGACCGGCATGCTTGTTGCCCGATAATTGGCCCATGGACGTCACCGACGCCGCCCCGGCCCATTCGTCCACCCTGATCGGTCGGGTCTTGAATGGCCGCTATCGGCTCATCGGCGTAGTGGGCAACGGCGGCATGGCCACCGTATTCCGGGCCGAGGACGTCCGGCTCGGCCGCTGCGTCGCAGCCAAGGTGCTGCACAGCCATCTCTCCTCGGACGCGGAGTTCGTGGCCCGGTTCAAGCGAGAGGCAGAGGCGGCCGCCGGCCTATCGGCGCACCCCAACATCGTCTCGGTGTACGACGTGGGCGACGAGGACGGCCTCCAATATCTCGTCATGGAGCTGGTCGAAGGGCCGAACCTTAAGGACATCATTCGCACCGAGGCTCCCCTTTCGGTCACGCGCGCCTTCAACATTGGTGCGCAGGTGGCCTCAGCCCTCGAGTTCGCCCACAAGCAGGGCATCATCCATCGGGATATCAAGCCGCAGAACATCCTGATGGGCAATGACGGCGTGGTGAAGGTCGGCGACTTCGGAATCGCACGGAGCGCCGATGCCACGCAGATGACGAGGGCGGGAACGGTTCTGGGAAGCGCCCACTATCTGGCCCCGGAGCAGGCCTACGGCAACACCACACCCGCCTCGGACGTCTATTCGCTTGGGGTGGTGATATTCGAGATGCTGACGGGGCAGCTGCCCTTCGAGGCAGAGGGTCCGATCGCCGTGGCGCTCAAGCACGTGAACGAGCCCTCACCTCCGCCCAGCGCGTTCAATCCCCGCCTGCCGTCCGCGGTCGACGCAATCGTACTGCGCGCGATGAGCAAGCAACCTGCGGACCGATACCGCAGCGCAGGCGAACTCGGGTCTGCCCTGCTCAGTCCTTCCGCGCAGCAACAGGCGCCAGGCCCTGCGGCATCGCCGCCACGACGTCCAACGCGCACGGTCGTCGGGGCCGCAGCACCGGCGCCACACCGGTCCCATGGCTCCTTCTGGGCGCTCCCGCTGGTCTTTCTGGCGGTATTTGCGGCCGCCGCGTTCGCAGGGTGGGCCGTGTACACAGTCGCGACGCAGACGGCGAGCCCGGGACATCACCCAGGTAGCCATCGGTCGAGCCGCCGTACCGGCTCCCACGTGGGAACGCCGACACCGACTGGTCAATCGAACCAAGTGGTCTCGGGAGCGACGACGGTTCGGTTGACCTACATCTTCGTGGACCCCGCGGCGGTTCGGCCGGGACAGAGCACCAGCCTTCGGTACACGATCAGCCGCTCGGGCCCGTCACACCTTCGAGCAAGATTGATCGCCACCCTGACCGGCGATCAGAATGGTCAAACACTCGGGGACTCCGGTGATGCGTCGACCGTCACGCTTGGTGCCGGAAGCCACCAGTACTTCCGCTCCTTCGTGGTTCCGGCCTCAGCCAAGCCCCAGTCCTATGCCATCACCGTGACGGTGCAGAGCCCCGACGGTTCCCAGACCTACGGCTCCATCCATCTGGATCACCTCATCACCGTCCTGACGCCACAGGGAGCATTGCCCAACCCGTCCACCACCACATCGCCGGTCGGAACGAGCAATGGAACTCCTCCGCTACAGCCCGGGCACGGACACAAGGCGAAGAGGCAGACGCCTCCGCTCCGTCCTGGAAAGGGACGCGGCCACGACCGCAACTTCAGCCAGGGAGACTAACCGCCGCGCTGTCAGGTGGCGACCGTTCCCGCCAAAACGTATAGTAAGGTTGGCTTTTCGTCCGGAGGTATGACTTGAGGACGTCAGGCGACCGACTCCTCTTTGCCAGACTGGCGCTCGTCCCACTCTGCGCCCTCGCCTTGGTTGCCGGCGTTCTGCTGCTGGTGCCATCCCTGGTATCAGCGAGCAGCCGGTCATGTAGTCCGGTGTCCTGTGGACCGGTGCGGCACGTCGTCATCATCGTCAAAGAGAATCGGAGCTTCGACAATCTCTTTGGCCGATTTCCCGGCGCGGACGGCACCCGATACGCCTGGAAGGGCAAACGAAAAGTCAAGATGGGCGAGACGCCCGACGTGCTGAGCGAGGACCTGGGTCATGGCGGTTTGAGCGCCATCCAGGCGGTCGACAACGGCAAGATGGACGGCTTCTACAAGATCCCGGGGGCCATCCAAAAGGGAAAGGATGTTGCCGACTCCCAGTTCCGCGAGCGCGACATCCCCAACTACTGGCGACTGGCCGCACGATTCGGCCTTGCCGACCACCTGTTCTCGAATGTTCTGGCGCCCAGCTTCCCCAACCATTTGGCACTGGTCGCCGGGCAGGCTCTAAATGTCGTGAATAATCCCAAGCGCGTGGGTAACACCGAGGCGTGGGGTTGTGACGCCGCAAGCACCGCGCGCGTCCAGTGGTATTTCAAGGGCAAGGGCGGCGTGCGGTCGCCTTGCTTTAACGTCCAAACCCTTGCCGACGAAGCCAATGCCGCCGGCGTTCCCTGGCGATACTATGCCGAGACGGCGGGCAAGTTCGGCTATGTATGGTCGACGCTGGATGCCATCCGCCACATCCGTTACTCCAAGCAGTGGAAGACCAACGTGGTGCCCGAGGCTCACTTCCTCAAGGATGCGCTTCATGGCCGGCTGCCGCCACTTACCTGGCTGACGCCCACGTGGTCGGGAAGCGATCACCCGCCGCAGAGCGAATGCGCGGGCGAGAACTGGAGCGTCCAGGCCGTCGATGCCATCATGCACTCCAAGGCTTGGAAGAACACCGTCATCATCCTGACCTGGGACGACTTCGGCGGCTTCTATGACCATATGGCTCCGCCGCAGCACGATCTGTATCGCTACGGGCCTCGCGTGCCGGCCCTGGTCATCTCACCATGGAGCCGCCCACACTTCATCGATCACAGCCGCTATACGTTCAGCTCCATCGTCAAGTTCGTGGAATCAACGTATGATTTGCCTCATCTGTCCCACTACTATCGCGGCATCGGTAGCATCGGCGATATGCTCGACTTCCACCAGAAGCCTCAGAGCCCCCTGTTTCTGAAGACTCGGGCATGCCCGGACAAGAACCCCCCGGGTGGCGGCTACCGGTCGCCCTGAGTGGGCGCTGATAGAGTCGTCAGTGACGCGGTGCGCCGGTTGTCATAGCAACGGAACCGCGGCAGCAGTGCAGCCAGGGCGAGCGTGCCCGCCACACAGAGAATGCCTCCCGACACCACGGAGGCGCCGACTGAGAAGCCTGTGGCAATCGCCCCGGCCTCGACGTTTCCCAATGTCGGCCCGCTGGAATAGCTGAGCAGCTCGATGCCGGCCAGCCTGCCTCGGAGGTGGTCGGGAATCGTCTGGTTCCAGATGGCGCTCCGGAAGATGCCGCTCACCATATCGGCAGCCCCAGCGATCGCGAGGAATAGGAGCGCCAGCCAGAGGACGCGGCTCAGACCGAAGCCGACAATGGATGCGCCCCAGACCGCCGCGGCGATGATGATCGCAAGCCCATGGCGGTGGACCCGGCTCGACCATCCGCTGCTGGCCACCGCTACGAACGAGCCCACGGCCGGCGCGGCCAGCAGCAGGCCTAGGACCTTCGCCCCTCCGAAGCCCACCGCGATTGCGGGAAAGAGGGCGTTTGGCATCCCGAAAAACATGGCTACCATGTCGACGAGGTAGGTACCAAGCAGCTCCTGCCGGCTCCGAGCGTAGCGCAGTCCTTCGACGACGCGCGCGATGCTGGGCCGCTCGGCGCCTGGAGGTGGCGGCACGGCATTCATGGCCGCCAGGGCGACAAGTGATGCGCCAAAGCTCGCTACATCCACTCCGTAGGTCAGCGGGAGGCCGAAGCCGGCAATCAGCAGTCCGCCCAGAGCCGGGCCTCCAATCATGCCCGCCGTGCCCACCGTGGATCGGAGCGCACCGGCGGCGATCTGCTCGTCTTGACCCACGAGGCGCGGAGCCATCGCGTCCAGGGAAGGACGCTGCAGGGCGTCCAATCCGGCCATGACACCGGCGCCGAGGTAGAGGATCACGAGCTGCGGATGACCCAGGAGCGCGTTGCCCAGCAGCACCAGAGAGACGAGCGCCAGCGACAGCTCGGTGAGCTGAACCATTCGCTTGCGGCTGTGCGCGTCGGCGAGGGCGCCGCCCAGGAACGCCAGAACCAGAATGGGGCCGATCTCCACCAGGCCCAGCGCGCCCACGGCCAGGGACGAGTGTGACAGCGCGTAGACCTGAAAGGGAATGGCCACGGCGGTAATCATCGACCCGAAAAACGAAACGGCTCGGCCCAGGAACAAGAGCCGGAAGTCCCGATGGCGCCGCAGCGGCCCCACGTCGAGGAGCGCTGCACCGGCGGCTCGGCGGATGCGTGCGGCCAGCTCGAAGGAGGGTTGTTGTTCGGCGGGCGAGTCGCCGCTCATCCCGCGTGCCTCAGTTCGCGGCCGTACCGGTTCTCGACAGCCGGCTTAGGAGCCGGAACGATCGAGAACTGAGGCCTGCCAGGAGACCAGATCGTTCAGTTCTTCCGCGCCCACCTCGTGGCCAATCGGGTACTCCCGATAGGTCAGATCGGCCCCCACGGACTGTAGGAAGTCCCTGCTGATCCGGGCGTACTGAACGGGAATCACGCCGTCGTACAGGCCATGAGCCTGGAAGACCGGCAGCGCCGTCAAGAGCCCTTCACGATTCGGCAGCTCCGAGTGCAGTGGAAGTGACCCGCTCAGCAGGGCCGCGCCGCCGAACCGCTGCGGATGAAAGAGGATCGCTGCCCCCGCTACGGCGGCCCCCATGCTGAAACCTCCGACGAATAGCTTCTTGCCGTCGAGCCCGTGATCTGTCTCCACTCGGTCGACGAGGCGCATCACGAGAGCGACCGCCCGTTCCAGGGTCTGGCTGGAAGGCCGTCCCTGAATCGCCGCTTCTAAGTCGTACCAATGGTACGCATCGGGACCGAGCGGGTAGGGCGCGCGGGGCGCGACGACCGTCAGGCGAGGATCGACCTGCGTGGCAAGAGAGAGGAGGTCGCGTTCGTTGGCACCCCGCCCATGCAGCAGGATGGCCGCTGGATGGGGCGGCTCTCCGACGCGTGCGGGCGCCACTTCATAGATGAGATCTGATGATTCAGCCATAGAAAAAGCGGCGGCCGGTCCGGGCCGCCGCTTCTCATTATCTTGGCGGCGTCTACTGCTGCTTGACGGCCTCGATCTCGAGGGTCACGTTGACGGTGTCACCCACGAGAAATCCGCCCGCCTCGAGGGCCACATTCCACTTGGCCCCGAAATCGTGGCGATTGAAGGAGGTGGTGGCGCTGAAACCGGCGACATAGGTTCCGAATGGAGAGGCGCCGCGCCCATTGTCCGTGACGTGCAGGGTGACTTCCTTCGTCACGCCCCGAATGGTCAGGTCACCGACCAGGTCGAAGGTGCCGTCGTGTTGGTTCTCGACGCGGGTGCTGCGGAAGGTGATGGCGGGATAGTGCTCCACATCCAGGAAATCGGCCGAGCGGAGATGGGTGTCGCGCTGCTCGGCGCGCGTGTCGATCGTCGAGGCATCGATCTCAACATCCACACGAGCCTGATCAACCTGATCGTCGACCGTCTCGATCGTTCCGGTGATGCCGGAAAATCGACCCTTCACGGTGGAGATCATCATGTGCTTGACGGAGAACTCCACGAGCGAGTGACTCGCATCGATGTTCCAAACGGTCTTGGTCGTGGTCTGCGGCTCGGCGATTGCGGTAGCGGTCATGGTTTGTTCCTCCAGAGAAATGCGCCCAACGGGGGCTCCTACCACTAGTTTAGCACTAAACAGTTTAGGAATCAACTGTCGCTGACCTGCGCTAGATTGGAACGCGCATCCGGCTTGATCCGGCTCTCGGGCGGGCTCGTATCTACGAGCAGGAGGGCCGATGAGCCTTCATGTGCCCGTTCGCTCCCCATCGCCGTGCCATCTGCTCATCCCGTACTCGGAAGGTTCGCCATTGGCCCGGGATTGGTCCGATGACCAACGTCTCATTGGCGAGTTTCAGCAGGGGAATGAGGCTGCCCTCGAATCCGTCTATGACCGCTATGCCACCCTTGCCTATACCCTCGCCCGAACCATCCTTGCCGACTCACAGGCGGCAGAGGATGTGGTGCAGGAGGCATTTCTCAGCGCGTGGCGCAATTCAGAGCGTTTCGATCCGGCTCGGAGCAGCCTTCGCTCCTGGCTCATGACCATCGTTCGGCGTCGGTGCTTCGACCGTTTGCGCGGCATGTCGGTACGGCCCCAGCTGGATCCGGAGGCCGACGTCGCAGAGGGGGCCGGCAGCTCCGACGTGTGGCGCGAGGTTGAGGACGCCCTCACGGCCCAGCACGTTCGATCGGCGCTTGCTCAGCTTCCCATCGAGCAGCGGCAGACCATCGAGTTTGCCTACTACGGAGGCCTGAGTCAGACCGAGATCGCCGAGCGGATGCAGGTGCCTTTGGGGACCGTCAAGGGCCGCATCCGTATTGGATTCGACAAGCTACGGGGCCTGCTCGCGAACCTGGAACTGGACGCTTTGGGATGACTGAGCACGTCGGAGACCTGCTGCCCGAATATGTCCTTGACCTTCTCGACGAGGAGGAACGCCGGCAGGTTGAGGATCACCTCTCTTCCTGCGCGGACTGTTCCAGCCGTGCCGCCGAGACGGAGGACACCGCCGGCAAGCTGCCCCTGGCCCTGCGGCCGATTGATCCGCCTCCGGCCCTTCGGAGCAGAGTCATGGCCGCGGCGGCACAAACGAGTGAACACCCCTCCCGCGCTGCGGTACAGACGCCGCCCCCTCCTATCCAGCTCCGGCCCCGGCCGCGTTCCTGGACCGGTCCACGAGTCATGGCACTCGTCGCGGCTGCGGCCGTGATTCTGTTCGTCGTGGGCGTCAGCTTGGGACGCGAGCTGCAGCGGCCGAAGACGTCGGCGATGGCGTCCTACCGTCAGCTCGTGGGAACGTCAGTGCTGCACGGCGATCGCATTCGATCCTTTCCAACCGGTTCCGTCGGGGCGCATGTGGCCCTGGCGGTCAGTCCCCATGGCGCCAGCAGCCTCATCGTTGGTCCCACGAGGCCGGCCGGCGCTCAAAGGGTCTATCAGCTCTGGTTCATTCACGGCCGTCGGCCCCCGGTGAGCGCCGGCATATTCCTGGGAGGATCGGTGGCTCATCGCATGTCATTGGCGCGCTCGGTGAGCGGTTTCCAGACTGCGGCGGTGACCGTGGAACCCGGGCCGCGTGGTTCACGCCAGCCGACGACCAAACCAATCCTGGCCACCTCGGTGGCACATCTCTGACCAAAACCGGCCAGGGCGTATCCGGGAGGAGCTAGCGCTTCGGCGGCAGACCCAAGCGGGCCGGTGTCAAGAGCACGGCCATTGGATGATATGGCGCATGCCCCTGCTGAATGGCAACTCCCACCATGGCCCCGGCCGCGTTGATGCCGTCGAGGCTGAGGACCGACCAGCCGCTCGTCTGCGGCAACAGGCTGTTAACGGTGGCCATACCCCAGCCGGGACGCCAGAGAAATCCGGCGCGGCGCGCCCGCCCGCGACCCAGCTCACCCACCACATAGCCTGCCGGGTTGACCGCTCGGGCCCAGGACGGGCCGTATCCGGCCGGCGACCACAGCGGCCTGGGCCGAGAGATGAATACTCGACCTGCGGCTACCCGAATGCGCCACATGCACGCCTGAGGCGCCCCATTCCGTCGGCGCGAGCTGCCGGTGATGAAGAGGATTCTGCCGTTTGGCGTGGAGGTGCTGGTGATGGCGGTCGCCATGGTCAGCTGGCGATGTGCCGACACCGGCGGCAGGCGATAGGCGCGGCCGTTCGGCGTCCAGAGAACCCCGAAGGTGCGCACGGAATCGAGCATCTCGGTTCCGACGGCGTCTCCCTGGGCATCGGCAGCCGCCACCAGCGGGTTGCGAAACCCATGGTTGGCGTGCAGCGTGTGGAGCCGGTAGCCATGACCTGCCGGCCGCCATACTGCTCCCAGCGAGCGAGCGGTGCCGGACCCGTACCAACCGGTCACATCGCCGCCCGCATTCATGGAGAGCGGCTGTCCCCGCGCACCCCGCGGGGTCGGCAGCCGGAACCACCTCGTGGTGCGAGCTGCTCGGATCACGTACGGGCTCAGCCGGCCGGAGTCGGACAGTCCCCACGCGGCCACGTTACCCTCTCGATCGACACCGGCCGAGGCGGTCATGGGTCTGTCGCTCTTGGGTGGCTTGAAGATGGTGGCGTGCGCGTCGGCGTAGGAGAGAACCTGGTGGACGAGACGCTGATGTCTGTCTCGAACGTCCACGACCCCTGCCACGCGGCCGAGATCATTGATTCCGGTCGCCTCGGAGGCCGCCGGCCCCAAAGGATGGATGGTGTACAGCGGGGTGCCGCCGGGTGCAGGTACAGGTGAGACGGCCTTGGCCAGCTTCAGCCAGCTGACATGCGTGTAATAGTAGTAACCGCCCAGGTAGCCGGGCCGGCCGAAGCTCTCTCGCCAATGATGTACGTCGATCTGGTCCCAGCCCGAGGCCGATCCGTTCTCTTCCATGATCTGAATGGCGCCGTTTCCGTGCTGGCCCACATTCACGGCGGACACGACACCCGTATGCCCGGCCGGGTCGGCGGTCGGGCCCCAGAGGCTTACGATGTCGCCGGGCTGTGGGAGACTCCCGTGACCCGGATAGCCGACCGGGATATGCAGGCGGCGGTGCGCGATGGGAACGAAGTCCGCTCCGCTATCCACCTTGCGGACGATCCTGCCGTAGACGTCCCAGAGGAATCGCTCGCTCAGCTCCACGCACTGGAAGCCGTCGGTGTCGAACGGTGTTGCCGGTGAGGTGCCCGGTCCGCAGGCAAACACCCCGTCCAGGCTGGCGCCGAAGGGGAAACCGCCGGCGGCGATACACCACTCCGGCCCCGCTCCCTCACCCGCACGGAGCCGAGTCTTCTTGCTAATGCCGGCCTCACCCGCGGTGGGCGCGATCGGCGAGTGATGCGGGTCCCACACCGGACCGGCGACGGCCACCCCCGGCCGGGCAGCGGTGACAAGGTTGGTCGATTTGGCCTGCCGCCTTCGGCTGCTGGTGAGCTTGAGTGCTCGACTTCCGGCTTGAACCTTGTTGGATGTGGGATTGGAAAGGTGACGGCGAGGAACGGTTATCGCCGTCCGGCTGCTCGACAGGGGGAGAGCCGTCGACATCTGTCCAGATCCCGTTGATCGTGCGCCGCTGGTCCGGGAGGGATGCTGCTGCCCAGGAGCCAGCGGGGAGTGATGCCCGCCGGGCGTTCCGACGGCTGAGAGGCGACTGGGAAAGCTGAGCCAGGAGGCCGCGCGGACGGATCCTACGCCGGCGCCAACGACCAGCAAGACGCTGACGAGAGCGATGCTCCAGCGCCTCGCCCGCCGCCGTCGACGGCCCTCCGAGCTCCATCCATACCGCCGCAGGCCGACCGGCTCCACTGGTGGACGCCACATGACATCCTCCATCGCCGGCAGCTTGGCGCGGCCGTACCGCAAGCCATGCGCCATGGCCGTTGTCTCCTCCTTCCCAAAAGGCAACGAACTATGCTAGTCGATGCATAAGCAGCGAGGTGAGTTTGAGGCTAGCATCTACAGAGCCCCACCGCTCAAAAGAGCGGGATACTCCAACTCCCGAGAGGTATCCCAGCCGTGAATCAGTTTGAGGTTGTTGTGGTCGGCGGCGGTCCGGCCGGCAGCAGCGCCGCACACTGGTGCGCCCGCGCGGGGCTCTCGGTGGCGGTCGTCGATCGGGCCGAGTTTCCTCGCGACAAGCCCTGCGGTGGGGGCGTCACCACGAGAGCCGCCGGCGTGCTGCCCGGGCCCATCTCAGAGGTGGTTGAGCGGGAGATCAGCGGAGTTCGCTTCACGATGAAGCCATGGACCGACTTTTCTCGCCGGGCTCCCACTCCAGTTACCTATCTCACCCAGCGGCGGCGCTTGGACGCCTTGCTGCTGCAGCAGGCAGAGGCCGCGGGTGCACGAGTGTATCAGCGAGCCGCCGTGCGAACAGTCGAGCCGGCCGGCGCCGGCTTCAGCATCAGAGCGGGAGCGAGCGTCCTCAGGTGTCGGTACCTGGTGGCCGCGGACGGCGCCAATGGGTTGACCGCGCGGCTGGCCGGCATGCGCGTGGATCGGTGGAAAGGCATCGCATTGGAGGGCAATGCTGCCGCCGATCCGTTTCCGGAGCGCTGGCGAGACGTCATGGGCGTTGACTTCACGCACGTGCGAGGTGGCTACGGATGGCTGTTCCCCAAGGGCGACCACCTGAATATTGGCGTGGGCGGCTGGCACGGCGTCGGACCGACGTTGAGGCAGCGCTTGCAGGCACTGTGCAAGACCTATGGCTACAATCCGGACGATCTGTGGGGAGTGCGAGGCCATCCGCTCCCTGTGAGGCGACCCGGGTCGCCACTCCAGCAGGGCAACCTCCTGCTCGTCGGCGACGCCGCCGGGTTCCTCGACCCGTTTACGGGTGAGGGCATTTACGCCGCCGTATGGAGCGGCCGGGCGGCGGCCCGAAGTATCGTGGATGCCGAGACCGGTAATCCTGAGGCCGTCAACCGCTACACCGACGACGTCCGCAAGGACCTGCTGCCCGATCTCCGCGTCAGCCGGAAGCTCTACGATCTCTTCCATCTTGCTCCGTGGATCTGGACGCAAGGGGTTCGGCAAGAGCGAATCTGGCGGCTCGCATGCCGGCTCCTTAGCGGAGAGCAGAGCTACGCCGGCGCCAGTGCGGGAGCCGGGTTGGCGTCCTCGACGTTAAGCGCGGTGTACGAGGTTCTCAAAGCGGTATCACGCTCTGATTTCGGCCGCAACCCGCCCGGGACCGCCCGGCGGCCCCTGTTCTTCGCCGCCTGAGGCCTGGGGGGCACAGATGTACCATGAGGCATTGACGACCCGGCCACAACTCGGGACGGTTGGAGGCACGGCATGGGCGTGAGGTAGTCATGCTCGCGCATTACGGGCTGATTGCCCTCTTCCTCGTTGCCCTCGTGAAGGCCATCGGCGTTCCCATACCAATCCCGGCAGATGTGCTGATCGTGGTGGCGGCGACCGGATCGGCGAGCGGGAAGCTGGTGTTCTGGCAGGCCTTTGCGGTGCTGCTCGTGGCCATGGTGGTCGGCGAGATGATCCAGTTCAGCCTGGCCCGAGGGCCTGGACGCCATCTGCTGTACCGCTTTGGGCCGGCCATCGGTTTGACCCATGCCCGGCTCGACCTGGCCTTCGATCGCGTCAAGAACGTGGGGGTGGTCGGCATCGCCGTAGCAGTTGTGACACCTGGAGTGCGGACGGCGGCGATTCCGGCCTGCGGTCTCACCACCATTCCCATGCGCACCTTTGTGGCCGGTGTGACGCTGGGCACGAGCATCTATTTGGCGCTGCAGTTCTTCATCGCCTTCGCAGGGGTCAAGCTGATCCTGCGGTTCTGGAGCTCGGAGCCGCATGCATGGCTTCTTCTGGTTCTGGTGCCGGTCGCCGCAATCTCAGCCTGGATCTTCGTTCGGCATCAGACGCGCCACGTTCCGGCGCTCGATCCCCTGTCGGTGGGGGCCGGTCGAGTGCGTTCGCACCGCTGTCCGCTGTGTCTGATGGCCATGGCTGCCGAGGCCGTCTTGACCCGTCGGGCAGGGGAGCCGTCTGTTGCCCTTGATGCGGATGTGGATGGGCGAGATGGACACCGCCCCGTCCCCCTGGAGCCGAGGCCACGGGAGCGGCCCGTTCCGGTCGACAGCGGTCGCTGAGCTGATGCTGCCCATCTCGCCGCCCATCGAGCCCATGCTCTCCCGGAGCGCCGACGGCATACCGGTCGGCGAGCGATGGCGTTACGAGCCCAAATGGGACGGCTTCCGGGCGCTCGTCTTTCGAGACGGATCGGAAATCCGGATCATCAGTCGCAAACAGACGCTTCTCAATCGTTATTTCCCGGAGCTCCTCGATGTCTTCTCGAGCGGGCTTCCCGATCGAGCCGTCATGGATGGAGAGATCATCATGGTGGGCAATCGGGGGCTGGAGTTCGAGACCCTGCAGATGCGTCTGCACCCGGCCGCGTCTCGCGTCGAGAGGCTGGCAAAGGAAACGCCGGCGTCCTTCGTGGCCTTCGACATCCTGGCTCGGGACGATGAGGACCTCCGCCCCATGCCGCTCGAAGCTCGCCGGCGCTGCCTCGTTCAATCACTGCGGCCCGTCCCATTCCTGTGCCTGACGCCACAGACGTCCGACGCGGGCGAGGCTCAGTCCTGGTTCACCCGGTTCGAGGGTGCCGGCCTGGACGGGGTGATCGCCAAGGAGGTGGGCCGACCGTACCTCGACGGTCAGCGCGAGTGGGTCAAGATCAAACACCAGCGAACCGCCGACTGCGTGGTGGGGGGGTATCGGCTGGCGTCAAAGGGCGACGGAATCGGCTCGCTCCTGCTTGGTCTGTACGACCAAGAGGGGAACCTCCATCATGTCGGCCACACCTCCTCGTTCAGCACGAAGGAGCGGCGAGAGCTGCTCCAGTTCCTGCATGACTATGAGGGTGAGGGCAGCTTCGGCCACGGACGAACGCCCGGCTCGCCGAGCCGCTGGTCGCAGGGACGCGACACCACCTGGATTTCGCTCCGTCCGGAGCTGGTATGTGAAGTCGGATTCGAGAAGCTCGAGGGTGATCGGTTCCGGCACGCGGCGCGCTTCCTGCGGTGGCGGTCGGACAAGAGCCCCCGTGAGTGCACCTACGACCAGCTGCAGCCGCCCGAGCACTTCGACCTGTCGGCAGTCATGGACCTCAGTAGTGCGGAAGCCTGATTCTGAATCGACGCCCCGCCCCGGCCGGTTTTTCACGAAGGTAGATTGGATTCGGCGCTGCTGCCTTGCCCGCCGGCGCTCGATTGTGAGCGCAGTGTGCTGCGGGTGATGTCCCGCTCCGCAACGTCGTGGGTCGGAGCCGTTGCAGTCTTGGGCTTTACGCTGGTCGTCGCGGGCGTGACCGAAGAGAGAATCGCCACGGCTCGCGCGGCCCGTGCCCATCCGGCGATGGACCTCTCCCCCTCCTGCGTCCGCAGTCGATTGCGCGCCGGCGGCCTCGACGTGGTGCTGAAGAACGTCATCGCCGACCGGTCCTACCGTTTCATGGCTGAGTCCCTTGGCGACTCCAGCACGCCCCAGGCGCATGCGCTCGGGCGGCACCGCGCCGGTCGTCACGGAGTGGTGTTCTTCACCTATCCGCGATCTCGCGAGAGATGGCGCCCGGGCTATTGGCAGATCAACGCCCTGCGCAGGATCGGAAGCGGTCGCCTCAAGGAGGTGGCCTGGGCCCGGTTGCAAGTGAGACACCGTCACTGCTGATCCCTCCTGGGAACGCATGCTGGTGAGTTGCGATTGGATGCTCCGCCACCATGTCTGGGCAAGACCCATGCTGATCGTTGGACCACATTCGAATGGTCATCCCTGAAGGGCGCCAGCGATGGGACTCTTTACACAATCCGCTCGGTTCCCTGATGGCGCGGCATACGTCCCTTCAGCCCGTCCTGTCGGCCCGTCTTCCCGTACCCATGGGGTGGGCCCATGACTGCCTTGGTCAGCCGAAAGCAGGCGCTGGTGGGTCTAGCCGGAGCGGCCGGCGCGGTGATAGCGGCAGGCGCCGGTGGGTACGAGCTGGTGGAGCACGATGTGCTTCCCGGAAAGCACTACCTGGAGCAGCTGACCGGCGCGTGCTCGGTTGCCGTGCCGCCCCAGCATTTTGGCCCGCTGGGCATGCTGGTGAGCGGACGTTTCTATTCGCACGCGCGCCATCGTGAGGTCGGCTACGCTATCGGCTATCCCCATGTCTACTTACCCAATAGACCGCCGCCGCTGGTCATTTGTCTCCATGGACACGGTGGGAGTCATCGGAGCTTCGACGTACAACGGTTGGCTGCCCTGCTGCTTGGCGGCGTTCCCGCCGTGAGGGCCGCCTTCGTCGCGGTCGACGGCGGCGACGGCTATTGGAACCGGCATCCGGGCGACGATCCCATGAGCATGGTCATCGACGAGCTGATTCCGCGCTGCCGGCTTCTGGGGCTAGGCCGGGGACAGAAGCGCATCGGGCTCTACGGCTACTCGATGGGTGGCTACGGAGCCCTGCTCCTCGCAGAGAAACGGCCTGATCTCGTGGGCGCGGTGGCGGTCATCAGTCCCGCCCTCTGGCTGTCCTACCAGGAGGCACACGCGGCCGATCCGACTGCCTATGCATCCAAACAGGCCTTCGAGGCAAACGACATCCTGCGGCATCGAGGACGGCTGCGCGGTATACCCATCCGGCTGGCGACCGGCTTCGACGACCCCTTCTATTCCGATGTCCAGGTCGTGGCTTCGAAGCTGCCGGCCGGAACGGTGAGCGTGTTCTCGAAGGGGTGCCACACCGGAGGGTTCCCGGCCGCCCAGGTGGCGCCCTCTCTCGCCTTCCTGGGTCGCTATCTGGGAAGAGGCTAGTCTTGGCCTCTGTGCGGACGGATCCCCCGAGTGACGAAGATCACGAACGGGCCGCGACTCGGCGCTTCCCCACTTCGGTATGATGGATGGTGATCAACGAGATGTGGGTCCCCAACCCTTGAGAAACAGGATTGTTCTGCGGTGGGCAGCGCTCACCGCCGCGCGCAAGGTGGTTTCTCGCGGGAGGGGTGCGCCCATCCCCGTTCGATCCATGAGGGCGGAAACGTAAGTCCATTTCGATTCCAGAAATCTGGAAACCGTGGATCGAATTTCGATCCACGGTTTTTTTGTTCTCTTCACACGCCGGTCTGCCGAGTCGAGAGAGGATGACATGACGCAAACCCTTCAGCTGACGCAACACGTGGCGACGCCGGCGGGCCTCGAGTCCATCCAAGACGCCCTCACCGTGGAGCACGTGACCAAGCGATTCGGTGGCCAGTCCGCGGTGCGAATCCGGCGCAAACCGGGAAAGGTCGTGGTCGCGGTCGACGATGTCTCCCTCAGGGTGCGTCGGGGGGAAATCTATGGCATTCTCGGGGCCAATGGATCCGGCAAGTCCACTCTGATCCGAGTATTCGCCACCCTGCTGCTGCCTGATGCCGGAACTGCCCGCATCTTCGGCTACGACGCTGTTGGCGAGGCTGCCGTCGTCAAGCGCATGATCAATCGCGTCTCAGTGGAGGCATCACTCTTCAAGAAGCTGTCGGCAATGGAGAACCTGATGTACGCCGCGCGGCTCTACAGCGTCAATGTCAGGGCGGCTCGGCGCGAGATCCCGCGCCTATTGCAGGCGCTCGGCATCCCCGTTGCCCGTATTGGACAGCCGGTCGACAAGATGTCCCGGGGCATGCAGCAGAAGGTGGCGATCGCCAGGGCGCTCCTGACCTCGCCGGTCCTGCTGCTTCTGGACGAGCCCACCACCGGGTTGGACCCTCGCTCCAAGAAGGATGTCCAACAGTTCATCTTGGAGCTGCGTCGCGAACACAATGCCACCGTGGTGCTGACGAGTCACGACATGGATGAGGCCGACGCCCTCTGCGACCGGCTGGCCATCCTCGACCGTGGAAAGATCGTCGTCGAGGGAACGCCGGCCGAGCTCAAGGAGAAGCACCGGCTGGAGCAGGGCTTGGACCGGGAGCCGACCCTGGAAGACGTCTTCATGGAGGTCACCGGTCGTCGCCTCGACGAGGAATACGAGGAAGGAGAAGGAGGCGAGTAATGATTGCCAGCGCCCCATTGATGCGCGAGATCAAGGCGTCCTATGCCCTGGTCGAGCGCAACATTCATCTCTCCAAACGGTACTGGGCCTGGGAGGTGGCGTTTCTCGTCTACACCATCGCCCAGTCACTGGCCGTGGTCTACATGGCGGATGCCGTCCCGAGCATAACCCATCACCACGTCGATACCCGGAGCATCGTGCTCTACCTGTCCATCGGAACCCTGACCTGGTCCTACATGGCGTCGCTCTTCATCGCCATCGCCGAGAGCGTGCAGTGGGAGCGCTGGGAGGGAACCATCGAGTACAGCCTCATGGCACCCATCTCGCGGCTGACGTATGTCCTTGGGGCCTGCCTCTTTGCCGTCATCTACGGTCTGGGACGGACAGTCTTCGTGCTGGGCGCGCTGATGCTGACCTTCCATCTCGACGCCAATGCCGCGGGATTGTGGCCGGCGCTGGCCATCGTCGCCGTCGGGAGCGTCAGCTTCGTCGGCATCGGCATCATGGCCGCGACGCTTCCGCTCCTGTTCACCGAAAAGGGCGCTCAGATGACGTACGTGATCGAAGCGTGCCTGTTGCTCGTGTCAGGCGTCTACTATCCGGTGACGGTCCTCCCGGGCCTGCTGCAGGTGGCGTCGCATGTGTCTCCCGCCACCTACATTCTGTCGGGAACACGAACCATGCTGCTGGGCAATCCCAGCGGGTCCGCTCTGGTGGGCTCGATCGTGCCCCTGGTGATCATCGGCATCGTAACGGTCCCCCTGGGCATCTGGTTGTTCGCGTGGGCGGAGCATTTCGCCAAACGCACGGGACGGCTGAAGCGGACCGGTTAGCGACGGGAGAATGACCGCGTCGCTGGGCGTTGGGGTGATCGGCGTTGGGGCAATGGGACGGCGCCATGCCGAGAACCTCTCCGCGCCCGGTTCGGGTGCCACACTGGTCGCCGTCGCCGATGCCGACCCGGGCGCGGCCCAGACGGTCGCCGGCGCGCTTGGCGTGACGGCCACCACCGTCGACGGGTTGCTGGCCGATCCCCGGATCGACGGCGTCGTCATTGCGACCCCGCCGGAGACGCACGCGGACATGATCATGGCTGCTGCGAGAGAGGGCAAGGACGTACTGTGCGAGAAGCCGGTTGCCGCGTCGGTCGCCGAAGCTCGCCGTGCCCAGGAAGAGGCAATTCGACACGGGATTGGCGTGCAGACGGGTTTCATGCGGCGCTACGATCCGTTCTATCTGGAGACCTGGGAGCGCATCCGCCGCGGCGAGATCGGAAGGCCCGTTCTCTTCACCGGGATCAGTCGCGACCGGGAGCCTCCTTCCCGCTCCTACTTCACCTCGCCGGCCGCGGGCAACCTGTTCGTCGAGTCCGCCGGACACGATTTCGATCTGGTGCGCTGGCTCATGGACGACGAAATCACTCACGTACAGGCCGCCGGTGCCATCATTGCCAATACCGGATTAGCCGACGTGCAGCCGATGGATACCGGCTTCGCCACCCTTCGACTCAGCCGAGGGGGAGCCGCCTCCGTCCAGGTCTACAAGAGTGCCGGCTATGGCTATGACATCAGATCAGAGATCGTGGGGACAGATGGCGCCGTGACGGTCGGCGAAGGTCCGTCCGGCGGAGCGACTCGTATCCGTCCCGGCCAGAGCGGCCCGGGTCGATACGGCCACTGGCTGGAGCGTTTTGCCGATGCGTATCGGGCAGAGATCGTCGATTGGGTGCGCCGGACGAAGGCGGATGCGCCGTATCGCGTAACGCTGGACGACGGCATCCGGGCGCTGGCCGTCTCTGAGGCGGCGGAGCGATCCAGACGAGAGGAGCGGCCCGTTCCCGTCGAGGGGTAGAGTCGATGCAATCGCCACCGCTTCTTGTGATCTGGGACCGCCGAGGAAGGAGGCGTTTCTCCCGGGCTGAGCGCCCGTGCCCCTTCCGCCGACTCGATTCCGCCCCAAGATTCGGAATGGTTGACGCGAAGCCTCCGCCCGTGCTTTCGTAGGACAGCAGAGGCAACATGAAACGAGCCGTGTTGGGAGTCGGACTGGTCGCGGTGGCGCTTGCCGCCGGAGCGGTCGCGTTGCTGGCGATGCCCGGCCGGCAACCTGAGGCGGCGGCCGCGTTCGGTCGCGGGACCAGCTCTCCCATCCTTCTGATACGTAAGTTCTACACCGCGGTGGACAACTGGAACTTCGGCAATGCCTACCTGCTCGTCGATCCCCATGCCCGTCCCGCGTTCCGTCCCTGGGCCTCCGGCTATTTCACCACGGTGGCGGTGTCATTTGGAGCGCTCCGCGATCCCGGCTACCGGGTTCGCCGCAAGACCGGCCTCTATACCTGTGTCGCGGTCCGGCTGCGGGCGAGGCACCTGGACGGACAGACCAGCATCGACGGTGGGTGGTACATGACAAGGTTCACCCGAGCCCGCCACTGGCGCATCCTACTTCCGGGATCGCGGCTCATACCGGACGGTCGTCCGCGCCTCCTCCGGCGGTCTGCCTGCGGCCGCCACATCCGTCTGTAGGCGCGACCGCCCGCTTCTGCCGGACACCGCGGTCTCCTGCGAGGTCTACGTGGCTCCTGGTGAAGCGGTGGAACCCACCATTGAAAGCTAGTCCGGCTCCTGATCCTGGACCGTTCCAGCCAGCTCGGCGCCCCGTTCGATCACCCGGACACCGGCACGGATCGCGGCCCGGGCGGCGGTGCTGTCTTGATCGCCCGACAAGAAGTATCGCCACGCCTGGAGGTAATAGGCGGCGTAGTCGGCCGCGAGCTCGGCCTCGCCGCGTTGAGTCAGCAGCTCCACGAGGGCCGTCCGGTTACTCGACCACACGGTAACAAACGGTTCTCCCAGAAGCTCGGCAACCCGGGGCGCGGCCGGCGATACACGCCAGCTCATGGCCCGCAGCGCAACCCGGAGATGCGGCCCCAGAAGATCGGCCACCGACTCACCCAGCCGCTCCAGATACTCGGCGTGCTGCAACAGCTGCTCTTTGAGCACCGGGATTCCTGATCCGGTCGCGGGAGCGGGCGGGTAGGTTCCCCGAATGAGCCGTACCGTCTCTCGCGGTGCGGGCACGAAGTCCGGCATGCGATACAGCCGGTTGGCGACCACGATCTGCACCCGCGGCACGTGGAGCCGTTGCGGCGTCGCGGCCAGAAAGATGTCCTCCGCCCGGCCGGCCAGACGAAGCGCTTGTTCCACGTCACGGTAATAGGCGTCGGCCTGGGTATCGTCGGCAAAGAGGACGTGAATGTCCACATCGCTGAGGGCCGGCACGTAGTCCAGCGGGGTCGTCCACACCTTGACCGTGGATCCCTTGAGGTACACAGCCGCCAGCTCCGCATCAGGCACCATCTCTGTTAGCGCCTGCACGAACGCGTCACCCGCGATCTCGGCCTCCCGCCGCAGCTTCTGGGGATCCGGGTAGTCCTTGTCCCAGGCGGGGAGGGAAAAACTCCCGGCGGGAACCGATTCCAGACTGCTCATATGTCCCGGCTGCCGGTGTCCATGCGGACGATGGCGGGTGTGAAGGCGCCCGTCACCTCGACCAGGTCCCGCTGCGCCTCCATCACCAGCTCAATGGGCTTGTAGGCTTGCGGCGATTCGTCCAGCCCGCCCCCAATGAGCGTCACACCCATGGCCTCCAGCAGTTCATCCCGTTCGGTCGCCTTCAGTTCCCGAGTGGCGGCGCGACGGCCCATTCTCCGACCGGCGCCGTGTGAGGCCGATTCCAGCGACTCGCGGTTGCCCTTCCCGGACACCACAAAGCCTGGAGACGCCATCGATCCGGGTATCACGCCTTCGACACCCGGCCCCGCCGGCGTGGCCCCCTTTCGATGCGTCACGAGCCAGGAGCCGTCCCGCTCCTCTTTCCACGCGAAGTTGTGGTGGTTCTCGACCACGTGCATTACATCTCCGCTCAGACCTGCCAGGTCCACCACTCGGTCGTGGATGACCCGGTGGTTTTCCGAAGCGAACTGCCCCGCGAGCTCCATCGACATCCAGTACTCGCGACCCAGCTCCGATTCCAGGTCGAGCCAGGCCAGACGGATTGCCTCTGGAGGCAGATCCCGGCGACGTCGCTTCTCGGCGGCCTTGGAGTAGTAGTCGGCGATCTTGAAGCCCACGCCCCGCGAGCCCGAGTGTGACATCAGCGCCAGCCGGCGCTTTCCTCGCCACTCGACCGCGCCCCACTCGACGAAGTGGTTGCCGGAGCCGCTGGTGCCAAGCTGCTTCCGAGCCGTATCGCGCAAGCCGCGAAGGAAGGGCGTCAGCGACCAGTCCGCGTCGAGGACCGGGGAGGAGGGCTTGGCTGGATTGTCCTTGCCGGCGCCGAAGACCGTGCCGGACACCAAGGCACGCTTCAGCCGATCGCGATCCTGCTCGAGGCGCTCACCCGGCACGTCGACCACCGTGAGCCGCATCCGGCACGCGATGTCGCTGCCGACGGCATAGGGGATCACTGCGTTCACGGTTTGCAGCACACCACCAATGGGCAGCCCGTAGCCGACGTGGGCATCAGCCATCAAAGCTCCGGCTCGGCTGACCGGTAGCCGCATGGCCGTGTCCATCTGCTCGAGGGCCGCCTGGTCGATGAGATCGGCGCCCCAGATGGGATAGGGCAGGGGGGATGGCCTGAGCGCCATGCCTGGCTCTGTGGTCGCCGACCGATCCTCCTCCAATCTGCGCGCCAGGAGACCAAGGCGGTCGTCGTCGACGAAGGCAGTCGGGTCGACTCGGCACTGGTTCAGGAGGGTAATGATCTCGGCGTCTTTCAGACCGTCGCGGCGCAGCCGCTTGGCCGCGGTCAGGGCCATCCCGACCAGCGGCCCCTCGCGCCAGCCGGCCTTGATGAGGTCTCGTCCGTTCATCTCACTTCGCTGGCTCCCGACTCCCGTCCCTGATTCTTCCACCCTGTTCCCGGTCAGAAAGTGGCGGCGAATCATGATTGAATGCTTCCGGCGCCATGGGAAAGAATTGACCAACCTCGGGAAAAGGAAGCGCCATGAGATCGTTGGCCGCCGTACTGACATTGGGATTGGTGGTGTTGGGTATAGCGCTCACCACGGCTGCTCACTCCTCCGGCGCCCAGGGCCTGACAATGCAGGCGGCGCGGGGGCTTGTCCACCAGCGCTTTGTCCGCGTCGACGGCACGCTGCACCGTGTGCCCACCCTGTCCGCCGGCACGGTTGTGAGCGCCGAGGCAGCCGGCGGCTATGCTGCAGCCGACCTCACCACTGTTCCGTCGATTCCGCACCAAAGCCTGGGGTGCAGCAACCGAACCTCGGGCGGCGACGTTCGCGTGAATCAGGACTGCACCGTCCGGCGCCAGGCGGAGGAAGCCATCGCAGTCAACCCCATCGATCCGAATAACCTCATCGCCGGCCAGAATGACTCCAGCATCGGCTGGAACCACTGCGGGTTTGACTACTCGTTCGACGGGGGCACCCGCTGGGGATCGGGCATCCCGCCCTTTTACGAGCGCCTCAACCACCCGGTCAGCCCTCACACGATCGCCGGTGGCCATGGAACCGGCCATACCTACGATGCCGCCAGCGACCCCTCGGTGGCGTTCGACTCGCGCGGCAACGCCTACTTCTCCTGCATCATGTTCGATATCAAGGGCAATGCCGGTGGCATCCTCGTTGGTCGCTCTCCCGCCGGCGCCGGAGGCTCCTTCTACAACGACGTTCCCTCACCCGCCGGCGGTGTCGATAAGGCCCACTATGTCGTGGTGGAGGACAACAGTGCGTCGGCCGGGGTGGACAAGGAGTGGATCGCCGCCGACAGCTTTAAGCACAGCCCCTACCGGGACTCCGTCTACGTGACCTGGACGGAGTTCCTGAACAGCCCGCGCTGCGCTCAGGGGGGTCAATGCTCCTCGCCGATCTACTTTTCGCGGTCAGGAAATCATGGATTGACGTGGTCCAAACCGAAAGAGATCAGCGGCAACAGCGGGACCCTGTGTTTCGACGGCAACCTCTTTGATCCACGACGCAGGCCGCACGATTGCGATCTCGACCAGGGATCGGAGCCGGTCGTGCTGCCCAACGGCAACCTCGTCGTGGTCTTCAACAACGGCAACACCCGGGATGGCAACCCCAATCAGCAGCAGCTTGCCGTGGTCTCGAAGGATGGCGGCCGAACCTGGTCGAAGCCCGCGCTTGTGGGTCGGGACGTGGTGCGGAAGGAGCCGCAATGCCGCCTATCGGATGGTCCCGATCAGTGCGTCCCTGGTTCCTTTGTGCGCGTGGATGACTTTCCGCTGGTCGCTGTTGACCGCTCCAATGGCCACCTCTACTCCGTTTGGGACGACTATCGTGACGGTCGTTACGACATCCGCCTTTCGGGTTCGACCGATGGTGGTCGCTCGTGGGTATCGCGCCGTCATCCCGTGTATCGGGAGCACGGGTTCGATCAGTACATGGCGGCCGTTGCGGTCAGCCCCAGCAACCATGACATCGCGCTGAGCTTCTATGTCACACGTCGAGTGCCCAACGAATATGGTCACCATGGCACCTTCCGGTCCGGACAGCCCGGCGTGGAGAAGGAGGAGAGCGGCTATCTGCTGGCCGTTGGAAAGGGCCTTCGGGACGCGTTCTCCGTGTCCTCTCTGGCGCCGTCCTTCCCGCCACCCGACGGTATTCAGGCGGGCTTCAACGGCGACTACAGCGATCTGGTCGTGGTGGGCGACGCGGCCCATCCGATCTGGTCGGACACGCGTAATGCCTTCAAGGCGTCTACCGGCACGTTCCACGACGAGGACGTGTTCACGACCACGCGTAAACTCCGCTAATGTGCCTGCCCGGTTATGGACGTGGATCGATGAGGGCGCTATGAAAGAGGCCGGCGAAGCGCGAGCCTGAAGCGGCCGGTCCGTCGCCGACTTGTCGATGCCGGTCCGGTAGGCTAGCCGCTGGACCGGCCGCGCTCCTGCAGCTGCTGCAGCTTCTCCAATGCCTGCCGCGGCGTCGTGTTGTCGAGGTCAACCGCCAGCAGCTCGTCAAGGATGCGAACCGCCGTCGACTCAATGTCGGTCTTGGGCGTCAGGTCCGGATCCGCGAAGAGGGCCAGCTGCGGCCCAGGGGCCGGTTTCCGCCCGTTGGCGTTCCGCTCCAGCTGTCGCAGCAGGCGGTCCGCCCGAACCGTGACGCTGTGCGGCAGCCCCGCCAGGCGCGCCACATGGATGCCGTAGGAGCGATCCGCCCCGCCGGGCGCCATGCGGTGAAGAAACACCACCTGACCCTCGTGCTCGGTGACCGCCGTGTGCAGGTTCTCCACATGTTCCAGATGCTCGGCCAGCTCGGTGAGCTCGTGGTAGTGGGTGGCGAATAGGGTGCGGGAGCCGATGCGCTCATGGATGTATTCCACCACCGCCCGGGCAATCGCCACGCCATCGTAGGTACTGGTGCCGCGTCCGATCTCGTCGAGGACTAGGAGGCTCTGGCGGGTGGCGTGATGCAGAATCGCGGCCGTCTCGATCATCTCCACCATGAAGGTGGAGTGACCCGAGGCGATGTCGTCCTGAGCGCCCACCCGGGAGAATATGCGATCCACGACGCCCAGCTCAGCCTCTGTCGCCGGGACGTAGGAACCGATCTGGGCCATCAGAGCCACCAGGGCCACCGTACGAAGCATGGTCGATTTGCCGCCCATGTTCGGTCCGGTGAGCACGATGATCCGGCAGTCCTCGTCCAGCACGCAGTCATTGGGAACGAACGGATGGTCTGGGTTGGCCGCCTCGACGATGGGATGGCGCCCCTGCCGGATTGTGAGCTTGGTTCCCTCGCCGAATCGCGGCCGGCAATAGTTGTTGGAGAGGGCCACGGCCGCCAGACTCTGCCGCACGTCCAGCTGTCCGATGGCGGCTGCCGAGGCGCTGATGGCCGGCCGGCGTGAGCGAACCTTGTCATGGATCTCCTGGATCAATTGCCGCTCGAGCGTCTCTGCGTCCTCTCCAGCGCTCTTGATCTCCACCTCCAGCGCCTTCAGCTCCGGCGTCGCGAAGCGCTCGGCGTTGACCAACGTCTGCTGTCTGGCGTAGTGGTCGGGCGCCTTGGCGGCAGCCGACTTAGGCATCTCCAGGTAGTACCCGAAGACCCGGTTGTAGCCAATCCGCAGTGTCTTGATGCCGGTGGCCTCCACCTCCTGTCGCTCGAGTGCCACGATACGGTCTCGTGCACCCGTCATGAGGGCGCGCAGGCGGTCCAGCTCGGCACTGTAGCCTGGTCGGATCGCCGGACCTCCCTCGGGCTCCAGTGCCCGCCCCAGCAGCTCGGTTAGGTCCGGGCACGGATCGAGCAGCCCGGCCAGCTCTTCAAGCGCCGGCGACCCACCCTCGAGAAGGTTTTGGATCTCGGCCGTCACCAGCAGCGACTCCCGCAGGTCCTGCAGGTCGCGCGGTGCGGTGCGCTCCTGGTCCACCCGAGCCAGGATGCGTTCCAGATCGGCCACCCGCCCCAGACAACCTGCCAGCCGGCGGAGCAGTCCTGGGGCGCGGACCAAGGCCTCGACGCCGTCCAATCGCCGCTCGATCTCGATCACGTCGGTGAGCGGACGGGCGATCATCTCCCGCAGGCGCCTCCCGCCCATGGCGGTCCGGGTCCGATCGAGGACGCGCAGGAGGCTCCAGCCACGACTGCGTTCGCCCCGACCGGGCAAAAGCTCCAGGCTGGATCGGGTGGCCGCGTCGAGAGACATCGCACCGGTTGGGTCGTAGTGGTGAAGGCCGGCGACCGTCTCCAATGCCCTTGGATTGGTGTCTTTGAGGTAGGCAACAACGCCTGCCGCCGCTACCACGGCAAGGGGGCTCTCGGAGAGCCCGAAGGCGGCCGGCGAGGCGCACTTGAGGTGTTCGAGCAGGCGTCGCTCGGCGATCGAGGGTCGCTCGTCCAACGTCGCAAGGTCTCTTGGGATGGTCTCCGCGGGCAGGTTGGTCATATCTGCTGCCGGGCTCACCAGCAGCTCGGCAGGGCGCAGCCGCAACAGCTCGGCCTGCAACAGCTCCGACGCGTCGACCCCCCTCACCTCGGTGGCGGCGAACTCGCCGGTCGACACGTCTGCGTATGCCAGGCCGAAGCCGTCCTTCCCGACTGCCACCGCGGCGAGGAAGTTATTGCCGGCAGGCTCGAGCATGGACGGCTCGATCACCGTCCCGGGCGTAAAGACCCGCACCACTGCCCGGTCGACCAGTCCCTTGCCCGCCTCGCTCATTTGCTCGCAGAGGGCTACTCGGTGGCCGGCATCCAGGAGCCGTTTGATGTAGGATTCCGCCGAGTGATGAGGAACCCCCGCCATCGGTACCCGGCCCTCGCCCCGCGGATAGGAGCGAGCCGTGAGCTGGATGCCCAGTACCCGCGCCGCAATCTCCGCGTCCTGATCGAACATCTCGTAGAAATCCCCGAGGCGATAGAGGAGGACGGCGTCGGGGTGCTCTGCTTTGATGTCCAGGTACTGCCGCCGAGCCGGGGATGTCATGTGCTGTTCTACCGCAACGGAAACCCCGTCGGCAGTTCATCTGTCGGCTATCCTCCAACCAAAGTGGTTGACCAGAGATGGACGGAGGCCGCCCGCAAACTTCCCACACCTCGAGTCAACGTGCCTGGCGACTCTCGGACGTAGTCGCGAAGGCTCACGCCGCATTTGACTTGCGTGCGCACGAACGGTACGCTTTGCCTAGCGGTACAGCCAGAGACGTGGCGCAAGGGGGCCCGCAGACATTGTCAAGAGAATGTGCCCGGCTCGTCGGACTGCTCTTCGCCGCTGTGCCTCTGGCTGTTGCGCCCATCACCTGCCGGTTGGCGGTGGCTGCGGCCGCAGCTCAGGTTCGTCCGAGCCTCCCGGGTCGGCCGGCCGACTCCCGGCATCTACTCACGTGGCCCAAAGATGCGGGCTCGCGTGTCAATTCCCATCCTCGTTCCCTTGTTGTCGCCACGGCATCCACTGCCCATGCCCTGGTGATGAACCTCCACGACCGCAGTGCCTCGGTGATTTGGCACTCGGCCTTCAAGGCGAACGGCTCCGTTTTGTTCGGCACGAGCTGCGGAACCAACGATTCGGGGTTGACTAATGTCTCGACGGTGGACTCCGGCAATGGCTACGTCCATGCCGTTGCCCTTTCCGGCTTGGCGCCGGCCACGACCTACTATTACGCCACCGTCTCGGGTACCACCGATGACAATGGCGGCGTCTGCTATCAATTCACGACGCTCCCCGCGTCTGAGCTTCCGCCGCCCGCTGTCGCCTCGGGCAGGGTTATGACGGGACCGACTTGTTCATCACCGGTAACCTCCGGTATCGTGAGCGTCACCGATTCCCAAGGCGGTGTCGCCTCGCTGCCGAACGAGACGGATATCGGCTCCCCCACGTCAGCCGCCCCCGGAGGGTACGCGGTTCCCTTCTCGCCCACCGCGGCGGCCGACTCTTCCGGATACCGACAGGCGACCCCAGGCGACGCCGTCACGATTACCATCGACACCGGCGTCGCCCGCGCTTCCACGAAGGCAACCTGGAGCGGCGCCTCCACCGTCCTGTCCATGCCGACTCTTTGCCTACCCGTGCCGGGCGCTCCCCGACTGCAGACTGCCGTCGGAGGCGTTCGTCAGATCTCAGTGTCTTGGCAGCCACCGACATACGCGGGCGGGAGTGCCATCTCGGGTTACCGGGTGACGGTTGCGAACGGCTCTGGCGGGGTGATCTACGCGGCGGCCGCGACGGCGACGTCTGCAACCGTGACTGGCCTGAAGAACGGAGCGACCTACTCGGTCTTTGTGAGGGCGCTCAACACAACCGGTGCCGGCAACCACTCTGCGACCATGCAGGCGACCACGTTCTCCGTCCCGACGGCTCCTCAGACCCTCCAGGGAAGTGCCTCGGACTCCCAGGTGAACCTTTCGTGGCTACCCCCAGCCTCGAATGGTGGCACGGCCCTAACGAGCTACACGGTGCGGGTGAAGGTCGGCGGGGTGACTCAGGCGACATACTCGGGACTCAATCCCGCTACCATCTGCTCGAGCGGCACATGCCGGTACACGGTGTCGGGGCTCACAAACGGCACCAACTATGCATTTTTCGTCAACGCCGTCAACGCAGTGGGCGCGGGCCCCTCGGCATCGGTGTCGTCAAAGCCGCACGCCGGCCCCTAGACGAGAAACACCACTCGCAGCTGTAGCCTGGTCCGCCGTTTCACCCTCGTCATGATGTCCGTCTGCGGGGACCATTGGAACGCCTGTACTATTCAGTAGGTGTTGGGAGCCGTTTGACGCGAATCCGCGGAATCGGTGAGACTTCAAACGGTTGGCTGGGAGGGGGACACGCTTGCATGACGGTCCTGCGTATCGATCCGTGGGAGCCGGAGTTCGGCGCTTCAGTCGAGGCTGAGGACGACCCTGATCGGCCGCCGCCGCCCCTCGAATTCGACGAGCCGCTGGCCTGGGCGCCCATTACTTGTATGCCGCCCGCGACCGTGCCCTGCTGTGCCTTCATCGACGGTGTTCGGCGGGTTGACACTCGTTTGTTCGCCGAGGAGGCGGACGTCGTTGCCCCCGCTCTGGCCGGCTCGTGGGCCGTGGGCGTCGCCTGGTCCAGCCGGCCACCGGTGGTGGACACCGTAAAGGTGCGCCGGGTGATCGTTCTCGGTCGTGGGCTGGACCATGGCACCATCACCGCTTCCATCGGCGGTCATCGCATCGAGTACCGCGTCGTGGCCTCGGACGCCAGGACGCCGAAGCAGGTGCTCGACAAGTTGCAGGATGCGATGCGAACCGACGAGGCGGCGCTGGCCCAGGCGGTTGCCGACACGGGTCGGGCTGAGGTCATCGTTCAGGACGGTCCGCTCGACTATCATGGCGGCAAGCCGACCGTGGGCCTGGTCAAGCGTCAGACCCAGCGATATCTCGACACCGAGCGTCAGCGGCTGCTGGCCATGCTCGAGGTCGGTCAGCGGACCCCTCTCTTCCGTTTCGAGCGGGGCCGCATTCCGCGCTACTCGTGGTATGCGCGCATCGCCCCGCGGCGGCGGATCGACGGGTCAATTGCCGGCCTGGTCCGTCTGGAAAGCCATCAGGAGGCGGGGCTCGAGGAGACCCGACGGCTCGCCGACACCATTTCGGGCATGCTGCCCAGCTTTGCGGCGCCCATGTGGCGGGACGCCCGGGCGCCACAGAATCTGTATCCCGTCGGACAGCTTGAAACAGTGCTCCGCAACCGCCTAGGGGAGCGAGACGTCGTTCGGCGCGCAGTCGAGGCGGCGCTCTGGCGGATGCTGGATGACTGAGGACCAAAGCATTCCAGTCGGCATGATCCTCGGCACCGAGGACTCCTCACCGCTGGACTGGTGGGTGGCCGTGGCCGAGGAGCACTACCTCCAAATGGACGACGTGGTCCTGGTCAGAACCGACGTCCCCGGCCGGGGCGAGCTGGCCATATCCGGTGTGGTCGATATGGTCAGGGCCAGGCACGAGGCCAGCCGCTACGAGAGCGACGTATTTCTGGCCCAGGAGGGCGTGCTGCCGCTCCAGGTGGCTCGAAGCGCTCACGTGGTCACGACCCGTCTGGAGCCGGAGTTGTGGGTCCCGCCTCGTCCTGGCGATTGCGTCGCGAGGGTCCGGGGCGTCGAGCGGGACCAGGCACTCCACTTCGACAGCATGGAGCAGCGCCTGGTGGCCGGGCTCTCGCGCGACGAGCAGCCCATCTTCGTCGACCTTTCGTTTGTCGACGGACGGCGCGGGGCTCATGTCAACATCTCGGGCATCTCCGGCGTCGCGACCAAGACCACCTACGCCACATTTCTTCTCTATGCCCTGTTTCACTCCGGTGTGCTCGGTACGCGGGCCGCGAACACCAAGGCCCTCGTCTTCAACGTCAAGGGCGAGGATCTGCTCTTTCTCGACCAGCCGAATGCGCGTCTGGAAGACAAGGACCGGGCGCGGTACGCGAGTCTGGGTCTACCCCATGAGCCCTTTCAATCGGTCGGCATCTGGGCTCCCGTCAAGCGGGATACCGTCGAGGCCATCCCCGACACCGGATCGCGCCAGGAAGGGGTGAAGGGCTACTTCTGGACGGTCCGTGACTTTGTCAAGGAAGGCATGCTCCGCTTCCTGTTCACGGAGGCGGGCGACGAGCGCAGCCAGGTAGCCGACATCGTCTCCCGCGTCGAGTCGGCGCTCCAGCGCGAGGCACAGGACGTCGAGGGCTCGCCCGCCAGCGTGTCGGTTCTGGACGAGAATCTGAACCGCACGCACGTGAAGTCGTTCAAGGAGCTGTGCGCGCTCATCGAGCGCCGCCTGGAGTCCTCGGACTCCGGTTTGGTCGCGTACAGCAGTCGCGGCACCGTGTCGGCCTTCCTCCGGCGGCTGGACGGCGCCCGAGCGCAGGTCGGCCATCTCATCCGCGGTACCGAGGCGTCCGATCCCGCCGATCACCGGATCGACTGGCAGCGCAACCAGGTCTCGGTCATCGACATTCACAACCTCCATGACCGGGCCAAGCGGTTTGTGGTCGGGGTGGTGGTGAAGCGACTGTTCGAGGAGAAGGAGGCCAGCGGGTCGGCCGAGCCGCTCATCTTCATCGTCCTCGACGAGCTGAATAAGTACGCTCCGAGGGACGGCTGGTCGCCAATGAAGGAGGTGCTGCTCGACATCTCGGAACGTGGCCGGAGCATGGGCATCATCCTGATCGGGGCGCAGCAGACGGCCAGTGAGGTCGAGCGGCGCATCGTCTCCAATGCCGCCATTCGCATCGTCGGCCGGCTCGATCCGGCCGAGGCACTGCGGCCCGAGTACGGGTTCCTGTCGGAGACGGCCCGCCGCCGGGCGGCGCTGCTGAAGCCGGGGACCATGCTCCTCCAGCAGCCGCAGCTCCCCATGCCTCTCGAGCTGCTCTTTCCCTTCCCGGCATGGGCCACCAGATCCAGCGAGGCGCCACGGGGCGGTGGACGCACCGCCTTCGCGAGGAAGGGCTCGTGAAGATACTCCATACCTCCGATTGGCATGTCGGGAGGAGCCTGCACCGGGTTCCTCGGATCGACGAGATGAGGACCCTGCTCGACGAGGTGGTCGGCGTCGCCACCGCTGAGAATGTCGACGCCGTCCTGGTCTGTGGTGACGTATTTGAGCATCTCTCTCCCTCGGCCGAGGCCGAGCAGCTGGTCTACGACGCCCTCCTGCGTCTTGGCGAGGAGGAGCGGGCGGTCGTCCTGATCGCCGGCAATCACGACCATCCCGGACGCTGGCGGGCATTGGCCCCACTCTTCCGGCGCTTCAATATCCACGTCGTCGACGACCTCCGGCCGCCCGACGAGGGTGGGATCCTCCGGATTACGGCGCGTGACGGTCGGGAGCGCCTGGAGGTGGCCGCGGTTCCCTGGGTTTCGGAGCGGCGCCTCTTCAATGCGACAGAGCTCATGGAGGGGGGAGAGCGGCCGTACACCGCCTACGCCGACGGCATGGCAAACAGCATTCACCAGCTCTGCGCAGGGTTCTCGCCCGGCGCCTGTCATGTGCTTGCCGCCCATCTCTTTATCAGTGGCTCCATCCCGTCGGGGACGGAGCGGCCGCTTCTGATCAGTGACATCTACGCCGTGAATCCTACGGCCATCCCGGCAACCGTGCAATACGCCGCGCTGGGACATGTCCACCGGCCTCAGGAGCCGCCTGGTGTTCCCAACATCCCCTGCCGGTACTCTGGCTCGCTCCTGCGCATCGACTTCGGGGAGGTGGGCCAGGAGAAGATCGTCAATGTCGTGGACGCGCAGCCGGATCGGCCGGCTCGCATACGCCCGGTTCGTCTGAATTCAGCCCGTGCCCTGCGCGATATCCATGCCGGCTTGGACGATCTCGAGCAGCATCGGATCGAGGGAGACGACGCCTATCTCCGCGTGTTCCTCACCTGTGATGCGCCTCAGCCGGGCCTGAACGACCGGGTACGAGAGATTCTGCCCAACGCACTGCAGGTGAGTCTCGTGTATCCCGAGGCCCAGGAGACGGAGACGGCCGACGTGCGCTCCAAGTCTCCGCGGGAGCTCTTCTCCAGCTATCTGCAGGGCCGGTATGGCTCACCACCCGACCCCGCCCTGGTCGATCTGTTCGAATCGATGCTTGCGGAGCCTCGGGAGGGAGCGGGTCAGCAGCTCCTCTGGCCCGCCATGGCGGCCGATCCGTCCGCTGTCGAAGCCCTGGAGGTAAGCGAGCAGGTGGCTGCGGGATGAGGCCGCTCAGTCTCACGGTCGAGGGCCTTACGGCATTCAGGGATTCGCAAACGGTCGATCTGGAAGGCCTCGATCTCTTTGTGATCACAGGGCCGACCGGCGCCGGAAAGTCCTCCATCCTCGATGCCATGACTCTTGCGCTGTACGGAAAGATCTGCCGTGCGGAGCACGCCGATCTCAAGGACCTCATCAGTCACAATAAGGCCGCGGCCACGGTGCAGCTGGAGTTCAGCGTCGACGGCAACCGATATCGAGTGGCTCGTCGGCTCCCGCGCAAGGGGCTGGCGGCGGCCACAGTCGAACGGCTGAGTGATGGCGAGTTTGTGCTCGACGTCGAGTCGCCGGGGGTCAAGGCCATCAACGCCAAGATTCAGCAATTGCTGGGCTTGGACTTCGATGCGTTTACGAAGGCGGTCCTGCTGCCCCAGGGTCGCTTCCACGAGTTCCTCAGTGGGGACGCCGCCACGCGCCGCACCATACTCAGCCGGCTGCTGGACCTGGAGCGCTACCTCAGGATGGGAGCCGAGGCGCGTGCGAAGGCCCGCGATCTTTCCCGGGCGCTGGAGGAGCGAGGCAGACGCATCGCCGAGGACTATGCCGATGCGACGCCGGCGCATCTCGACGAGGCAAGCGGCCGGAGCCATGAGATCGCCGAGCAGGCCAGATCGCTGCATGATGCCGAGCGCCTCGTGGGCCGGGGAGTCGAAGAATGGAGCCGCGAGCACACCAAGCAAGAGACGGTCATCCAGCACAAGGACACGCTCGACGCATGGGTGGGCACAACCCTTCCCGAGCTGGCGGACTCGTGGGCCGCCACTCAGGGCCGCCGCCAAAAGGCAACCGCGGACCTGGAATCGGCCGGAAGAAGCCTGGAACGGGCGGAAGACAAGCGTCGGGAAATCGAGACGTCACTGATGAAGGCCGAGCAGCGGTGGGGAGATGAGGCGGCCCTCCTGACGCTCAAGCAGGCTGCCGAAACGGTCGAGGCGGAAACCGCACAGCTGGCAGCGCAGCAGGACAGGCTCCGTCAGGAGCAGGCCCGACGGGATGATCTGGTGGCGGCCCTCGATACTCTCGAGTCCGCTCGCGAAGAGGCGGAATCAGAGCTGCACCGCCTTGAGGAGGAGCAGGAGCGACTTTCGCAAGAGCGCCAGACGGCAACAATCGCGTTGGAGCTTGCCGAGGCCCTCGAGACCCTGGCGCAGGCCGAGCAGGCGTTAAATGCGGCGGGGACCGAGTGGCGGAAGTCCTCAAATCGACGGCGCCGCTCGGAGGAGGCACTGGAGCAGCTGCGCGTAGGCCACGCCGCCCTCGATCTTCGCCGGCATTTGCACAGCGGTCAGCCGTGCCCCGTGTGCGAGCAGATGGTTGCCACCGTCCCAGAGGGGGCGTCGGGCGATGCGGCACGTCTGGAGGAGGCCCGACGGGAGCTTGACGCGGCCAGTCATGCCGAACGGCAGGCGCATGAGGTCGCGTCTCGTGCAGAGGAACGGCGCGATGCGGCCGCTTCCCATGTGGATTCGGCCCGGGCGCGGGTCCCGCCAGGCTTCGAACCGCCTCGTGCGCCCGAGGCTCGGTCACTCCTGGAGAAGAGTCGGGTGGCGCTCGAGGCTGGGAACCGCCTGCTGGAGCAGGCCAATGCCACACTTCGAGAAGCTCAGAAGGCCTCTGATCTGGCGTCCGCCGACGCGAAGACGGTCCAGGAGCGCTGTCACATGCTCGAGGAGCAGGCGACCGAGCTGCAGCGGCGGATCGCGGAGGCACGGAAGCGGCTCGAGCCGGCATTTGGGAGCGAGCCGCCCTCCGACGTGGCGGACCGGATCGAGGCACAGTTGAATGAGCTGCGGGGCCTTCGCGGTTCCTTGGCCGCGGCCACCACGCGCCGCGAAGAGGCTCGTGCGGCGCGCGAGCAGTCGCGGGACGCGCTCGACCACATCGTAGGCGAAGGAGCGGACGTCGAGCGCCACCTGGCCGAGATCCGAGGCGCGTCCCTGCGGGTGCTTGAGGGGCTGGCAGTGGCGGTTGGCAGTGACGCTGCCCTTCCGCCTCCATCGCAGGGCAATGTCGACGACGACCTGTCGTCCCTGCAATCCGCGTGCGCAAACGCCATCAAGGTGGCCGAAGGCGCCCTGACGGAGATTGCCGAGGGTCTGGAGCGACTCCGGTCACAGGCCGTACAGCTCGCCCAGGGTGTGGGTCTTGACGTTGAAGGGTTGACGGTCGAAGACATTGCCGAAAGGCTGCGGCGTGCCGCCGACCAGGCCCGGCGAGAGGCGGACGAGACCGCCCACGAGGTGGACCGGTTGCGAGAACGGATTGCCCGCCGTCAAGAGATCGAGGCGTCGATGGCGGCCGACGGAGCCCGTCGCGATCTCTATCACCGCCTGGCCCTGGAGCTGCAGGCCGACCACTTCGTCGCCTACGTCCTGAGGGAGAGCATGACCTCGCTGGCCGCTCAGGCCACCGTGGAGCTCAAGGCGCTCACCGACGGCCGCTACAGCATCCGCCCGCGCGAGACCAATTTCGAGGTCGTCGATCATTACAATGCCGACGAGCGGCGCAGCGTCTCGACGCTATCGGGGGGCGAAACGTTTCTCGCCTCCCTCGCCCTGGCGCTCGCCCTGTCGGGCAGCGTTCGCGATCTGGCCGGCAACGCCGCCGCCGCTCGCCTCGAATCGATGTTCATCGACGAGGGGTTCGGCGCGCTTGACGGGGAGACGCTGGAGACGGCAGTCGACGCCCTGGAGCGGCTGTCTGGCGACGGGCGCATGATCGGCGTGATCAGCCACGTGGGCATGCTCGGGGACCGCATCGAGGCCGGTCTGGACGTTCGCAAGTCGGCCGGGTCGAGCACCATCACCCGGCGGGATCAGGCGGCCGCTTAGGTCAATCCGCCCAGACCATTGTCGACGAGTTCACACGGGTTGCGTTGGGGACGCATGTCTCGCGGTCGATTGGGTCCGCGGACCTGCAAGACGTGCTGGAGAAAACCATTAATCGCCAGGGAGTACCGAGACTGATCCGGTCCGATAACGGCCGGGAGTTCATCTCTACGACGATCATCGAGTGGCTGGAGCAGCGCGGCATCGAGGCGGCCTTCATCGAGAAAGGAAGACCTCAGCAAAACGCTTACGTGGAGCGGTTTAACGGCAGTATGCGCCGAGAGCTTCTGAACCAGGAGGAGTTCGACTCAGTGCTGGAGGCGAGGGTCCTGATCGAAGAATGGGTGGACCAGTACAACACGGTCCGGCCACATCGGGGTCTCAAGATGCTGACACCGCTGGCATTTTCGAGGGCGTACAGTGAAGGCACGAAGTGAGGCACGGCAACGACACAAGAATTGGACCAGACGGCCAAGACTATGACCCGGAAGCGCTTCGCTGCGTTTCAGCCCGACAGCGGCCCCCACGAGACTCAAAGTGGACCAGTTGGTGGGGGCTACACATGAGGTACAACACCTCGCCAACGATCTGGGCCTGGTACGCCCATCTCCAGAGTTGGAGCGTCAAGACGGGCAGACCCGTGGTCAAGGGTCAAATTCTCGGTGTCTCCGGGTGCACCGGAAACTGCAGCGGGCCGCATGTGCACGTTGCCTGGGTAACGGACGCGAGCCTCGACCCTTACGGTGAGGTTGGAAACGGCAAGCCGCACCACCAGTGGCCGCTGACTACTTGCTCCGGCCTCAAGTCCGGTTCCAAGCGTCGGGTCTACAGGCGCCTGAAGCCCGGCGAGGTGGTTCTCGGAGGGAAGGGCAAGTGCTGAGGGCTATACGCGACACAAGAACCACCCGGATCACGATGCTCGTGCCAGTCGGGATTGCAACCATGGTGCTGGTTGGAGCCATCTGGGCCACGCCTAGCGGAAGGACCGGCCGTATCCGGACGGTCTATGGGCTCGGACCGGAGGTCCACCTCCTGCCCGACTTCGGGCGGTTGGGGACCCGCTTCCGCATCTACGGTCTTGGCTACCGACCCGGCGAGAGGGTGGGCGTCTACGTGGCGGGACTTGGCGCCGAGTTCCTGCGGACCCCCCTCGTGCAGATCCGGGTCGGTCGTCGGGGAGCCTTTCGGGTCCGCCTGCGAGTCAGCTGTCGGATGGCCTCGGTGGCCTATGCGGCCCGCCGATCCCGCTCCGGCCCCTGCAAGCAGCGGTATCGGATCGACCGCGACAAGGTCGTAATTGTAGGTGCATTCAATCATCGCGGGCCGGACCACTCAGGGGCGGACGCGGCGGGACTCACGATACTTCCCTAGTGAACGGCCGCTTGATGCACATGCTGTCCATCTCGCTGGGCTTCGGGGTGACCGACTACATCATGGGGCCGGACGGTGAGCCGGTGGAGTAGGTGACGACGCTGTCAGGCGGATCCACGCCCGAGTGGTACTACCAGGATCTGCAGGGGAACACACGGGCACTCCAGGATTCGACGGGCGCCGTCGTCAACGTCCAGAACTACCCGCCCTACGGCGTGGCCACGGGCTCATTCGGCAACACCGGCTGGACGCCCCTGCAGTACGACGGGACCTACACCGACGGCACCACCGGGTTCGTCTACGATCAGGCGAGGTGGTATGACCCCAGCACCGGGCAATTCCTCAGCCAGGACCCGATGGTGGATCAGACCCGGCGACATGGCGTTCATGACTCGTCCCTCGTGTCGACAGGAAATCATTAAGGCGCTGCAGCAGGTCGGCGTAGAGGTCATGGACCACGGGGATCGATGGGTATTCTGAAGTCCTGGAGTGCGCGATCACGAATTCTCACCAGACCCGATCGCGTAAGAACGTGTGATCGCCGGCGTAAAAGTGACCCACTAGCGCCGGAATAGATTTGACCCACCTCCTCCTCAGGAGGGGTACCCCTCCTGAGCGCCTCGCCACCATGGTGGCGGAGGTAATCGACCAACATGATCG
>Ga0209810_1000533_pt1 | contig 81974 bp, 70 predicted proteins | sample Coa_R1_7_FD_187159 | JGI IMG/M metagenome (GOLD analysis project Ga0209810, IMG submission 187159) | Surface soil microbial communities from Centralia Pennsylvania, which are recovering from an underground coalmine fire - Coalmine... | ecosystem: Environmental > Terrestrial > Soil > Unclassified...
CGTGAGCCGATTCTGTGCTTTGTGGGGCCGCCCGGGGTGGGCAAGACCAGCCTGGGGCAGAGCATCGCCCGGGCGCTGGGGCGCAAGTTCGTCCGGATGTCGCTGGGCGGGGTCCGCGACGAGGCCGAGATCCGCGGCCATCGCCGCACCTACATCGGGGCGCTGCCCGGCCGCATCATCCAGGCCATCCGCCGGGCGGAGTCGAACGACCCGGTCTTCATGCTGGACGAGATCGAGAAGGTCGGCCAGGACTGGCGGGGCGACCCCTCCTCGGCGCTGCTGGAGGTGCTGGACCCGGAGCAGAACCGCGACTTCCGCGACCACTACCTGGACGTCTCGTTTGACCTGAGCCGGGTGATGTTCATCACCACCGCCAACACGGTCGACACCATCCACCCGGCGCTGCGAGACCGGATGGAGATCCTGACCCTGCCCGGCTACACCGAGGCAGAGAAGCTGGGTATCGCCCGCCGCTTCCTGATTCCTAAGCAGCTGGCGGCGCACGGGCTGCGGCCGGACGAGCTGGAGTACAGCGACGAGGCGCTCCATGTCACCATCCAGGATTACACTCGGGAAGCCGGGGTGCGGAACCTGGAGCGCGAGATCGCGTCCGTGGTGCGCAAGGCGGCCAAGGCGATTGCCGAAGGCACGACACAGCGGGTGCTGGTGACGCCCGAAGTCGTGCGCGAGTACCTGGGGCGGCCCAAGTTCTTTGCCGAGGCGGCGGAGCGCATCGACCGGCCGGGGATTGCCACCGGCCTGGTCTACACCCCGGTGGGCGGAGACATCGTCTTCGTCGAAGCGAGCGTGCTCCCCGGGAAGAAGGACCTGCGCATCACCGGCCAGCTTGGGGACGTGATGCGCGAGTCGGCCGAGGCGGCGCTGTCATTCGTCCGCTCCCGCGCCAAGGCGCTGGGGATCGACGAGCGGTTCTTCGAGACCAGCGACATCCACCTCCACGTCCCGGGCGGCGCGGTGCCGAAGGATGGCCCCTCCGCCGGGATTACCATCGCGGCGGCGCTCGCCTCGGCGCTCACCGGGCGGCTGGTGCGTGACGACGTGGCGATGACCGGCGAGATTACTCTCCGCGGCAAAGTGCTGCCGGTGGGCGGGATCAAAGAGAAGGTGCTGGGCGCCCACCGCGCGGGCATCCGCAAGGTGATCCTGCCCCGCCGCAACGAGGCCGACCTGGACGAGCTGCCCCAGCCGCTCCGCGCGGAGCTGACCGTCTACCCGGTCGAGAGCGTGGACGAGGTGCTCGCGCTCGCGCTGCTGCCGGCCGCGGCGGCACCCTGCGGCAATGGCCACGACGCCAACGGGGCAGCGGCCAAACCGGCCCGCCGGGGCCGGAAGCGGGCTGGCGAGTAGGCGCACCGCGCCCCATCCCTGCTGAAGACGCCTCAGGCTTCGCCGGGCGCCCGGACCGGAGCGTACCCGCCAGCCCCGCCCCCGGGCGCGCTTCGGCTGCTTCTGGGCAGGACTCCACCGGGTTGAGCGCGAAGTGCTCAGCCGGAGAACTGGGGGCTCAGGAACGTTACACGCCCGCGGACGAGGCCGCGAGGTCGAAGTTGCGCGCGTACAGCTCGGCGATCCGCTCCAGGTCGTCCGGTGTCAGGTCCGGCTTGTCGCTCGCGGCGGCGAACTCTTCGAGTTGTTCGGCATCGTAGATGTTCGGGAGCGCTGAGGCGACAGTCGGTTCAGCCAGGACGAACTTCAGCGCCGCCTGGCCGATGGTCATCTCCCGCCCCTCGGTGAGGAAGCGGAGCCGCTCCAGCTTCTTCAAGCCATCGATCAGCCAGGAGCGTGGGCGGTGGCTGCGGTGGTCGCTGGGCGGGAAGACCGTGTCCTCGGTGAACTTGCCTTCGAGCAATCCCGACGAGTGGGGGACGCGGACGAGGATCCCGACGCCCAGTTCCGCGGCGACGGGGAAGAAGCGGCGGGCGGGGTCCTGCTCCAGCAGGTTGTAGATGACCTGGAGCGCGTGCAGGCCCGGACGGGCGCGCATCACCTCTCCGCCGTGCTCGGTGCCGGGCAGCGCCGGGCCGAGCGCCGCGCCCCAGATGCGGATCTTCCCTTCGGCAACACAGTCTTCCAGCAGCGCGAATAGGTCGTCGCGCTGCATCGCCTCTAGCCGCGGGTTGTGCATCTGGTAGATGTCGATGTACTCGGTGTTCAGCCGCCGCAGGCTCTGCTCCAGGGCGTGGCGGACGAACGCGGGACTCCAATCATGCGGCAGCTCGCGCTGCCCGCGCTGAGGCGTGTCGTGGTGATAGAAGTCGTAGCCAAACTTCGTCCCGATCACGACCCGGTTTCGCGGGATGCCCGCCAGCGCCTGGGCTAGCACCGTCTCGCCTCGGCCCGAGCCATAGGTGTCGGCGGTGTCGAAGAAGGTGATGCCCAGGTCGTAGGCCCGGCGCAGCAGCGCCGCGGCTTGCTCGTCGCTATATGTCCCCCACCAGCCAGCGGTGACGGTCCAAACCCCGAAGCCGATCTCCGACACCCGGATGTCGGAGCGGCCGACGTTACGATATCGCATACAGACCCTCGTTCGCGGTCGCGCCCGGCGCTACCGCTCTGGAGCTATGGCAGATTGAAGGATAGCGCGGATCGGCGCGATCCGCGCCGCATACGCCGCGTCGTCGAGTACTGGCTGCACATCGGCGAGCGAGAACGCTTCCGCCAGCTCCAGCCAGGACAGGCATCCGCCGTACTCCGGCAGCGCGTCGATGATCCGGGGTTCGGGCAGGCGGTAGACGCGGAGCGCTATCACCCGGAGCGGCTGGGTCGGCCGCCAGCGCAGCCGCTCCCCGGCATACTCCGCGGTCCACATGAAGTGCGGGGAGAGCGCCAGGAGCGCCTCGGCGCTGCGCAGTTCCCAGACATCCGTCGCCCGGGCGAAGGCGCTGATACGCACCTTGCCCGGCGGGCAGCGCATCAGCAGCACTTCCTTCAGGTCCCAGTGGAAGTCGGGCTTGAGCAGATCCTCACGCTGGTGGTCATAGGTAGGGTACAGCAGGAACTCGCGGTGCTCCAGTGGGAACCGCTTCTCGTGGATCCCGCCCTTGCGCAGGATCAGCACCTCGCGCCCCTCTTCCAGCGCCTTCACCGCGACTGCCCACTCCTTAAGCGCGGTACGCGTCGCGGCGACGGTGGCGGTAGAGGTTTCGTTCAGCATCGACTCACCCCAACAGGTCCAGCGCCTCACCACACGACATGGCGATCCCGGTGAAGATCGGCGTGTCCCGCAGAGTGTACTCGCTGGCGCGCGTCAGCCGCAGGTCCATCACCAGGTCCAGGAAGTCGGCCGGGCTGTCCGTCTCGAACGCCACCACGAACTCCTGGTCGTCCAGGCCGAAGCTGTAGCTGGTGTTGATGGTGACCGAGGGATACTTGTGGCCGAAGGCGATGTGCTGGGTCATCATCTTCTGCCGCTCGTCCTGCGGCAGCGCGTACCAGGCCCGCGTCTTCACGAAGGGATAGACGAACAGGTACTTCGTGTCACGCGGGCGGAGCTCGGTGCGGGTCCCCTCCTGCCCCTCGTGGCGATGGTGGTCGACGTAGATCGACCGCTTGGTCATGGCCAGATACGAATAGGGCAGGTCCAGATAGGGGCCGAGCGGGGTGGCGAGCAGCGCGGCCTGCAGGTCCCGTTGTTCTTCGAGCGTCCAGGTGACCGACCAGAGAAAGAAGTCGGTGTCCGCGCGAGTACCGACGGTGCTGTAGGTGCGCAGGACAGGCTGGCGGGAATGGAACTGCTCGACCACGCCGGCGAAGGCGCGCTTGCCCTCCTGGCGTTCCGCTGCGGGCAGAGCGCGCCAGTCCGGGCGCACTTTGAAGAAGCAGTAGCGGACGAACTGCCGCCGCTCTAGCTGGGCTTCGGGCATAGGGACTCCCGTGGTTATTCGGAGGCAGGCTCCGACGCCGTGGCGGCTGGCTCCGGCCGAGCCGCGCGGGCTGCGCCCGGCTGCCCGGCGCGGGAGCCGCTCTGTGGCTTGCCGCTGCCGCGGGCGAGTACCGCGAACATGGCCCGCCCTTCCATTGCCGGCCCCTGCTCGATGTAGCCGATGTCGGCGACAGCGCGGGCGATCTGGTCGATCTGGCCCCGAGCGATGTCCGGGTGCTGCGCTTCGCGGCCACGGAACCGGACCAGGAGACGGACCTTGTGGCCCTCCTCGAGGAACTCGCGCGCCTTCTTGGCCTGGACTTCCAGATCGTGCGGGCTCGTCTTCGGCCGCAGGCGCAGCTCCTTCATCTCGGTGATGTGCTGGTGCCTCTTCGCCTCACGCTCACGCTTCGTCTGCTCGTACTTGTATCGACCGAAGTCGACCAGCTTGCAGACCGGCGGCACGGCGTTCGCCGCGACCTCGACAAGGTCCAGGTCGCGGCTTTGCGCCAGCTCCAGCGCCTGCTGGAGCGGGAACACCCCGAGCTGGTTGCCATCCTCATCGATCAGCCGGACCTCCGGGGCGCGGATTGCGCGATTGACACGTGGGCCCGTCTGTGTCCGCACGGGCGGAGCAATGGGACGTGGCGTGGGAATAGCGGTCTCCTCCTCTAGATGTAGTCAGGGTGATAAGCCAGTAGTGTACCAACCAACAGGGGTGCCTGGCGTCCTATTCCCGGGCGCCACCCCTACTTCAAGTGGTACGGCACGTTCGTAACGACGACCCCCGGGCGGAACAGCAGCGCCCACTTCAGCCGGAGCGCGGTCTGATTGTGCAGCAAGTGCTCCCACCAGTGGGAAGGCACGAACTCGGGCAGAATCACGGTCACCAGATGATCCGGCTCCTGCTCGCGCCGGGCGTCAATGTAGGCGAGTAGCGGCCCGACGAGCGAGCGATATGGCGATTCGATGATCACCAACGGCACCTTCTGGCCCCACTCCTCCCACTGACGCCGGAAGCGGTCGGCCTCCTCGACGTCATCTGTCACATGCACGGCGGTGACGTTCGGAGAGAGCGAGCGGGCATAAGCGAGCGTCTGCATCGCGACCCGGTTGAGGCTGGCGACGGGGACGATGATCGTGTGCTTGATCGCGGTTGGATCGATCGGCGTCTCGGGCTCGAGCTGCTTCGCGGCGCTCTCGTAGTGGTTATGAATCAGCCGCATGGTCAGGACCATGGTCGGGACGAGCAGCAGGACGATCCAGGCGCCGTGAATGAATTTCGTCGAGGCGATAACGAGCGCGACGATCGCGGTAGTCACCGCGCCAACCGCGTTGAAGATGATGCTGGTCCGCCAGCCTCGTTCGCGGCGCGTCCACCAGCGCTTCACCATCGACGCTTGCGACAGCGTGAACGAGACGAACACCCCAACGGCGTACAGCGGGATCAGCAGGTGGGTATCGGCCTCGAAGATGATGAGCAGGAGGCCGGAGATGATCCCGAGCGCCATGATCCCGGTCGAGTAGGCGAGCCGGTCGCCGCGGAAGGTGAACTGCCGCGGCATGAAGCGGTCGCGCGCCAGGAAGTAGGACAGGCGCGGGAAGTCCGAGAACGCGGTGTTCGCTGCCAGCAGCAGGATGAGCATGGTAGCGAATTGCATCAAGTAGTACAGCGGGCTATCGCCGAAGACGGTGCGCGCCACCTGGCTGACCACGGTGTCATCTTCCTTCGGGAGCACCCCGAAGTGGTAGGCGAGGAAGGAGATGCCAAAGAACAGGACGGCCAGGATCGTCGCCATCCAGGTGAGCGTGGTGCGCGCGTTCTTCCACTCCGGCGGCTTGAAGGCGGGGACACCATCGGAGATTGCCTCGGTCCCGGTCAACGCGGCGCAGCCCGAAGCGAAGGCGCGTAACACCAGGAAGGTGGTCAGCGGCTCAACGCCCGGGAACGCGTCGGGCGGCACGGGCCCCACCCCGGGCGGGAGGGTGCCCGTAAGGTAGCGGACGACGCCAAGGCCGATCATCAGCAGCGCCGTGCCGATGAACAGGTAGGTGGGGGCGGCGAAGATCGAGCCAGACTCTCGCACTCCGCGCAGGTTGCCCAGTGTGAGCACAACTACCGTCAGCACCGCCAGGAGCACCCTGTCACTCTGCAGGAACGGGAACGCCGAGGCGATGTTGGCGATACCTGAGGAGATCGACACCGCGACCGTCAGAACGTAGTCCACCAGCAACGCTGCCGCTGCCACCAGCGCGGGCCAGGTGCCGAGGTTGTCCTTGGTGACGATGTACGATCCGCCCCCTTGTGGGTAGGCCTTGATCGTCTGGCGATACGATGCGGCGACGATCGCGAGCAACGCCACGATGGCGAGCGCAATCGGAATAGTCAGCCGGAGCGCCGCAGCGCCTGCCAGCACCAACACCAGCAGGATCTCGTCGGTGGCATAGGCCGACGAGGAAACGGCGTCCGACGACAGCACCGCCAGCGCTTTGACCTTCGTGAGCCGCTCGTGGTGCGCCTGGGCGGTGGCAAGCGGTGGCCCGACAACTGCGCGCTTCAGGGTCGCGGTGAGCCGAGCCAGTCCGCTCTTCGGCTGCGTTATCGCCTCGGAGCGGATCTCCAGCATGCCGGGCTTGACCCGCTTGAACGCACGGTGGCGCGCAACCCGGACATACTGATCCCCGGGCCGGTTACCTCGCACAACCTGTCGCCACTCCAGCTCGGGGTGGCTCGGCGCGTGCCGCGAATCACCATCCTGCAGAGCGCTGCCTGGAGGAGCCGGTGGTTCTCGCGCGGAAGTTCTCCCGGTACCGCTTCATGCGGGCTCTCATTGAAGGATACCACCGACGCGAGCGCCGCGTATGGGAAGCGGACAACGATTTCATGCGATCGCCTCACTGGCCCCGAGCAGTCATGACACCATGGCGCCGGTGTTGTCCGCGGCGACGACCATCGTCTCGGCAGCAAGGCCGCTCGCTTCGGCCACCTGGTGCATCGCCTCGGCGACCGCCCCGGTGCGGCCTGGGGGGGAAAACGCGAGGATGGTTGAGCCAGCGCCGCTCAGGAAGGCGCCATAGGCGCCGGCCTCGCGAGCGGCGGCGAAGACCCGCTCCATCGCCGGAAACAGCGTGCGCCGGTACGGCTGGTGCAGCCGATCCTGGGTCGCTGTCGCCAGCAGCTCAAAGCGGCGAGCGCAGATCGCCGCGACCGCCAGCCCGGTGCGGCTCAGGTTGAACACCGCGTCCCGCAGCGGCACCTGGGCGGGCAAGATCTCACGCGCCTGCGCCGTCTTCATCCCGAAGCTCGGTATCAGCAGCACGCACTGGAGCTCCGCCGGCGCTGGCATCTTCACATAGTGGACTGCGCCGTCGTCGACCGCCATCGCGACGAAGCCGCCCAGCAGCGAGGGGGTAACGTTGTCCGGGTGGTGCTCGGCCGCAACCGCCAGCCGGAGCACCTGGTCATACGAAAGGTCCGCCCCGCTGAGCACGCTGCCGGCGAGCAGCCCGGCGATGGTGGCTGCGCCGCTGGCGCCGAGCCCCCGCACCAGCGGGATCTCGTTGCGAATCGCCAGCCGTACGCCGGGGACGGGCTGCCCCGCCTGGCGGAAGACGGCACACAACCGCTGGTACACCAGGTTGCCCTCGCTCCGGTCGATCTGCTCCGCCTCACGCCCCTCGGCGCTGATCTCGATCCCGCCTTCGGTCAGCGTGGCGCGGACCTCGACGTACAGACTCAGCGCCAGGCCGAGACCGTCAAAGCCCGCCCCCAGGTTGGAGGTCGAGGCTGGGACACGGACCGTGACCGAAGGACACGCTGACACGCTGCACTCTCCTTGCTGAAGCACGTGGACGACGCAGGACGAGCCTCCGCCCGCGCACTGAGGAACGGCCTGGGCCGAGCCGCCTCGTCGCACGCCCGCGAGGCCTCCAGCGAGCCCCTGCGGCCGCGACGATGCCGCTGGACGAGCATTGTAGTAGAGCGGAAGGAGGAAGCATGGAGTGCGCGCCGGGGTGAATAATCCAATGGGGCTGGCAGCCAGCCCCACGGACTGACTTTGCGCAGCGCACAGGAGCACGCCATGCCGCAGTTCGACATCTCCGCAGTCACGACCTTTGTGGACGGGCTCGACCATCCGGAGGGGCTCGCCTTTGCCGCCGACGGCTACCTCTGGGCCGGCGGCGAGCTGGGCCAGGTGTATCGCATCAGCCCGGATGGCCAGCAGACGACGGTGCTGGCGACTACCGGCGGCTTCTCGCTCGGCATGGCGTTCGACCGCGAGGGGAACTGCTTCGTCGCCAACCACGGGCTGCCCGCGGTCGTCAAGGTGGCGCCCGACGGCCGCTTCTCAATCTTCGCCGACGAGGTGCGGGGACGGAAGATCCGAGTCCCCAACGTTCCGGTCTTCGACATGGAGGGCAACCTCTATGTCTCCGATTCCGGCGACTGGTACGGCAGCAACGGCGTGATCTACCGCTTCACTCCAGATGGCCGCGGGGTGGTCTGGGCGACCGGGTTCAACTTCACCAACGGCCTGGCGATCGATGCCGCCGGCGAGTTCCTCTATGTGGTGGAAAGCTGCGAGGACCGGGTCGACCGCATCCGGATCAAGCGCGACGGCACGGCCGGGGAGCGAGAGGTGTTTGCCAACGGCGTCTCCCACGTTCCGGACGGCCTCGCCTTCGACGCCCAGGGGACGCTCTACATCACCTGCTACGCCAGCAATCGGCTGTACACCGCGGACCGGTCGGGAGCGCTCACGGTGCTAGTGGAAGACCCGGATTATACGCCTCTGTGCCACCCGACCAACTGCGCCTTCGGTGGCCCGGGTTTCGACGAGCTGTACATCAGCAACCTTGGTCGCTGGCACATCAGCAAGCTCCCACTGGGAATCAAGGGGCAGCCGCTGTACGGCGGGCTGCGCTGAGCTGCCCGCCGAGACCCGGGCGCTCCCCGTACAATGGGCCGGCCACGTAGGACGAGGAGGCGATGATGCGGTTGTCAGGGAAGGTCGCGATCGTCACCGGCGGCGCGAGCGGCATCGGCCAGGCCACAGCCATCCTGTTCGCTCGCGAGGGCGCCAAGGTGGTGGTCGCCGACCTGAAGGAGGTGCAGGGGCAGGAGACGGTCCGCCAGATCACCGCCGCCGGCGGGGAGGCGATCTTCGTTCGCACCGACGTGCGGCTGGACGCGGACGTCCGCGACCTGGTCGCCACGGCGGTGCAGCGCTTCGGGAAGCTGGACGTGCTCTACAACAACGCCGGGATCGCGGTCGAGGGAACGGTGGTAGAAACCTCGCCGGAGGACTGGGAGCGGGTGCTGGACGTGAACCTGGCCAGCATATACCGCGGCTGCCACTTCGCCATCCCGGAGATGATCGCGCTGGCGGCGGCTCGATCATCAACACCGCCTCCATCCAGGGGATGCGCGGCTTCCCGAACTACGCCGCCTACGCCGCCTCCAAGGGCGGGGTGATCGCCTTGACGCGCCAGGTCGCGATCGATTACGCCAGGCACAAGATCCGGGTGAACTGCATCTGCCCGGGGACGATCATGACCCCGATGAACGAGGAGATCCTGGCGCGCGTGCCCGACCCGGAGGGACTGCGCAAGGCGTGGGCGGACTCCCACCCGATCGGCCGCTTCGGGCTGCCGGAGGACGTGGCCTATGCCGCACTGTACCTGGCATCCGACGAGTCCTCCTTCGTCACCGGGATCGAGCTAGTGGTGGACGGGGGCTTTACCGCGCGGGGCATCTAGCCGAGTGTCGTCACTCTGTCGTCGGGACGAGGTCGAGCTGGCGGAGCCAGGCAGCGGCTTCGCTATCGCTCGGGGCACGGTAGTCGCCGCGCGGCGAGAGTGAGCCGCCGGAGCCGACCTTCGGCGCGTTCGGGATACAGCTTCGCTTGAACTGGCTGGTCTGGAAGAAGCGCCAGAGGAAGGTGCGCAGGTGCGCCCGGATGGTGCCGATGTCGTACTGGTGGCGCCGCTCCGGCGGGATATCGGGCCAGCCCCCCTGCTCCAGATCGTGCCAGGCGCAGTACGCGAGGAAGGCGACCTTGGGCGGGGCGTAGCCGAAGCGGAGCGTGTAGTACAGGCTGAAGTCGTGCAGCTCGTAGGGGCCGATCACCGCCTCGGTCGCCTGGGCTGGCCCGGCGCTGTCTCCCGCGCCCGGTACCAGCTCGGGGCTGATCTCGGTCTCCAGGATGCGCCGAAGCGTCTCGCTCGCCTCCGGGCCGAGCCGCTCCGTGTCCGCCACCCAGCGGATGACGTGCTGGATAAGCGTCTTGGGGACGCTGGCGTTGACGCTGTAATGGGACATGTGGTCGCCCACGCCGTAGGTGCACCAGCCGAGCGCCAGCTCGCTGAGATCCCCGGTGCCGACGACGAGCCCGTTATGGAGGTTGGCCAGGCGGAACAGGTGGTTGGTGCGCTCGCCCGCCTGGACGTTCTCGAAGGTAACGTCGTAGCACGGCTCGCCCTGGGCGAACGGGTGGCCGATGTCCCGCAGGAGTTGCAGGGCGCTGGGACGAATGTCCAGCTCGTGCGCCTGGCAGCCGATCGCGCGCATCAGCTCCCACGCCTGCTCGCGGGTCCGGCCGCTGGTGGCGAAGCCGGGCATCGTGTAGGCAAGGATGTTCTGGCGTGGATAGCCGAGCAGGTCCATCGTCTGCGCGCAGACCAGCAGGGCCTGCGTCGAGTCCAGCCCACCCGAGACGCCGATCACCACCCGCTGTAGCCCGGTGAACTGGAGCCGCTTGGCCAGCCCCTGTACCTGGATCTGGAACACCTCGGCGCAGCGCTGGTCGCGCGTGCGCGGGTCGGCCGGGACGTAGGGGAAGCGCTCGTAGCGCCGCTGTGGCAGCAGCCGCCCCTGGCGCGGCAGGTCCAGCGAGCAGCGGACGGTCCGGAAGCCCTCCAATCGCGCTCGCTCGCGCAGCACCGCCTCGCCGAAGCTAGTCTGCCGCATTCGCTCCTGGCTGAGCCGCTCCAGATCGACCTCGGAGCAGAGAAGCTGCGGCTCCTGGCTGAAGCGCCGCGACTCCGCCAGCAGCGTCCCGTTCTCGTAGATCAGCGCGTGGCCGTCCCAGGCGAGATCCGTAGTCGACTCCCCGGGCCCGGCGGCGGAGTAGAGGTAAGCGGCCAGGCAGCGCGATGACTGGCTGGCGACAAGCTGGTGGCGGTAGTCGGCCTTGCCGATGGTGATGTTCGAGGCTGAGAGATTCAGCAGCACGGTCGCCCCGGCCAGCGCGGCGGCGGAGGAGGGGGGGATGGGAACCCAGACGTCCTCGCAGATCTCGACGTGGAACGTCAGCAGCGGCTGCTCCTCCACCTGGAACAGCAGCCGGCTGCCGAACGGGACGCCAGGCTGGCCACAGAGCGTGATCTCGTCAGCACGGGCCGCGTCACCGGGAGTGAACTGCCGCCGCTCGTAGAACTCGCGGTAATTTGGCAGGTAGGTCTTGGGAACCACGCCCAGAACCCGCCCCCGGGAGAGCACCACCGCGCTGTTGTACAGCAGGTGGTCGACCTGCAGCGGCATCCCGACCACGGCGATCAGCGGTAGGGAGGCGGAGGTGTCCAGGATTGTCCGCAGCGCCTCCTGGCAGCCATCGAGCAGCGCGCGCTGCTGGAACAGGTCGTCGCTGCTGTAGGCAGACAGCCCCAGTTCCGGGAACAACACCAGCACCGCCCGCTGCTCGGCGGCCTGACGCAGCAGCGCGATCGTCTGCTCCGCGTTGAAGGCCGGGTCGGCGACCCGGATCGCCGGGACCGCCACCGCGACGCGGACGAAGTCGTGATTGTACAGGTTGAAGAACTCGTCGCCAGCGCGCACGTCACCCCCCGGATCCTGGCGCCGCGCCGGGCACCGGTGCCGCGGGGCGCGGGCCACCATCAGGATGATACGGCCCGGGGCGCTGCTGGGTGCCCCGGGCCACGCGTGGCTTGCACACTCGGCTCAGGCGCAGACGGCGGCTTCCTTGGTCCAGCGATTGAACGAGGGGTTCGCGTGCTCGGCCAGACGGGCGCGCGCCTCGTACCAGAGCCGCGCCCATTCGGCCGGGTTGCGCAGCACCGCTTCCGGGTGCCGCCGGCTGCGGGCGATGAAGCCGGGGAACATCGGCCGCCCGGTCGGCTGGCCGGTGGGCTGGTAGCGCAGGTCGAAGCTGATCCGCACCTGGTCGTCGGTGATGTTGTCCAGCGACGAGTGAACCGTCCGCTGGGTCATCAGCAGGATGCTGCCAGGCTGCATCGGAAGCGGGATCGCCTCGCGGCCAGGGAGGAGCTTCTCGGGGATCGCCACGCCCTGCGTGGTCGGGCAATGCGCCAGCAGGTCGCCGCGGTGGCTGCGCGGGATCACCTGCAGGCAGCCGTTGTCCACCGTGGCCGGGGTGATCGGCATCCAGATCGTGAGAATGCTCGCCTCGTCCGCCTCGGGCAGCAGCACCCCGTTGTCCTGGTGCCAGGGGATCTTCGAGATCAGGCCGCTGTACGGCCCCTGCTTGGAAACGGCCCGGTGGGGCAGCTTCATCCGAATGTGCTGCGTCGGGTTCGAGTAGATCTCCGGACCCAGGATCGACTCGGCCACATCCAGCAGCCGCTCGTTGGTGAGCAGCCCGAAGACCGCCGGGCCGACGTGAATCGGGGTGTCGTGATCCACCCCGGTCTGTGGCAGGCTGAAGTCGAAGTGCTGCGGGAAGTTGCGGCCGCTCTCGAGGCAGACCTGGATCAGCCGCTGGTCGAACGGAAGGTCCGCGTAGGTCGAGCAGATCGCCCCCTCGCGGTACAGCGACTGGGCGATGCCGTCCAGCACCCCGGCGTACTCCTCCAGCACTGGCGCGATGTCGCGCTCCGGGTCCAGGACGTCCTCGACGACCAGGTACCCCTCGGCCTCGAACTGCTCTCGCTGCGTGCTGCTCAATCCTGCCATCCCGCTCTCCTTCCCTGGTCTGGTCGCGGACCCCACTGGCCCGCGAGGAATGTGTCGAACGCTCCTACCCATGTGCCGAAACGCGGCGGTCACGCACTGGCTCCCGCCGTCGGCGCCCGACCATCTCTGCCGCCTCGCTCCCTTCGCTCGCCCGCCCCCTCGCCCTCGTCTCAGCGTCCCACCGCCGCGAGCGGCTGCTCGAGCAGCACCTGGGGCTGCCCCAGATCCGCCGAGGCGCGAGCGCACGTCTCCCGCAGAAGCGGGACGAAGCGCGCCAGCGCGGCGTCGTCCAGCAGGAGAGTCGGGACACTGATCCCGATCGCCCCGACGACGCGGTCGGCAGCGTCGAACACCGGGGCGGAGAGACTCGAGGCACCGATGGCGTCCTCGTCCCGCACCAGCGCCCAGCCGCGCTGGCGCACCTCCTCCAGGTGCGCCAGGAAGCGCTGGCGGTCGGTGATGGTGTGCTCGGTGTGGCGCTCGAAGGAGCAGGCGGCGACGATCGCCTCGCGCTCCGCGGGCGGGAGGAAGGCGAGCACCGCCTTGCCGATGGAGCTGAGGTGCACCGCCCGGCGCTGGCCCAGGTCGGTGTGGACGCGCAGCTCGTAGCTGCCCGGGACAATGTCGATGTAGACCACCTCGCCGCTCTCGATCACCCCCGCCAGCACCGCGTGGCCGGTTTCGCGGGCGAGCGCTTCGGCGTAGCGGTGGGAGACCGTGCGCAGGTTGAGACCGTTGAGGATCTGGGTCGCCATGCGGACCAGCTTCATCCCCGGGCGGTACAGGCTCGAGGGGCGGTCGTGGATGACCAGCCCGGCGCGCTGGAGGGAGCCGAGCAGGCGGAAGGTGGTCGCCTTGCTGAGCCCGGCCCGGCGGGCGACACCGCTGAGGCCGAGGCCGCGGGGCTCGGCGACCAGCACGTCCAGCACGGCCAGCGCGCGCAGCACCGTGCTGGAGAGCGCCTCCCGCTCTCGCCCCCGCGTCACCCTGCCTCCGATTGTGGTTTCACTATGCGGACCAGGAGTTTCACTATTGACAGGCGGTAGGATACCAGAGACAATCGCCACAGGGTAAGGCCCTGGGCCGGCGCGGCGGCGACTGCGCGGACCGGGCCAGCCCCGGTATGCCAGGGGAGCGTGGGCCTGCGCTCTGCCGCTACCGGACGCGGCGGGGCGCCCCGGCGGGCTCGTCCTCCGGTCGGACGTAGACATCACCCAGGAGAAGCGTTGTGAGAGACGACCAGGTTTCCCTGCTCGGTCGGCGCCTGACACGGCGCGACATGCTCCGGCTGCTCGGGCTGGGCACCGCGGCGCTCGGGCTGGCTGCGTGCTCCCAGGCGCCGGCAACGCCGGCCGCGGCGCCCACCTCTGGCGGTGCCGCCGCGGCGCCGACGCAGCCTCCGGCCGCGGCTGCGCCCACCACCGTGGCTCCGACTCGGGCGGCCGCGCCGACGACCGCCGCGGCGGCACCCACCGCCGCGGCCACGACCGCGCCGGCCGCCGCGGCGACCAGGCCCGTGGCGCAGGCGACCCCGGCGGTCTCCGGCGGCGGGCCGAAGATCACCTTGAACTACTGGGACTTCCAGCAGTCCGACAAGAGCATCCTGGACGCCTTCGAGAAGGCGCGCCAGGACTTCCAGAAGGCGAACCCGAACATCGAGGTCAAGGTCACTGTCACGCCCTACCCGCAGTATCGCGATGCGCTGCTCAAGGCGGCCCAGGGCGGCAACGCCCCGGACGTGGCCACCGTGGACCAGGGCGGCTGGACCACGGAGTTCGCCGCCTCCGGCACCATCCTGCCGCTGGACGACCTAGTCGGCAAGTCCAGCGTCATCAAGAAGGACGTCTACTTCCCGGGCGCCTGGGATTCCAACTTCTATCAGGGCAAGATGTGGGGCGTCCCGATGAACAACGACGTCTGGGAGGAGAACTACTACAACGCCGACCTGCTCAACAGTGCCGGGGTGAAGCCGCCGACGACCTGGGACGAGCTGACCGATGCGCTCAAGAAGCTGAACAAGCCGCCGGACCAGTTCGGCGTCGGGCTCCTGGGGCACAAGGGCGAGGATACGATCGTCACGATCCTCAGCTTCATCATGTCCAATGGCGGGGCGGTGCTGTCCGACGACGGCAAGACAGTGATGATCAACCAGCCCCCGGCGGTGGAGGCGCTCGACTTCTACCAGAGCCTGGCGCAGTACGCGCCGGAGGGGACACTGAACCGGGCCGAGCCGGACGCGGCGAACCTGTTCACCGCCGGCAAGATCGCGATGACCTGGGACGGTTCCTGGCAGCAGGACACCTACAACAACCGCGCCCCGAACATGAAGTGGGACCTGGCGATGATGCCGGCCCCCAAGGGCAAGAGCTTTGTCGGCTGCCTGGGTGGCTGGAACCTGGTGATCTTCAAACAGTCCAAGAATCAGGACGCCGCGTTCAAGTGGATCGAGTTCCTCTCCGACAAGCAGGTGCAGCAGGACGTCAACTCGCTGATCCCGGCCCGCAGCGACGCCGGCGAGGCGTTCGTCCGGGCCAAGCGCAAGCAGCCGGACGTGATCTTGAAGACCGTTCAGACCGGCAAGGCGCCGCGCTCGAACTCCCCCGTCTGGCCGCAGATCTCCGATGCGTTGCAGACGATGATGCAGGACCTGCTATCCGGGACGAAGGCGAAGGACGCGGCCGACAAGGCGGCCTCCGCCATCGACAAGATCGTCAAGTCGGTGTAGCACCGCCGCCCGGCGTGTGCCTGAGAGCCCGGGCGTCCGCGCTCTCAGGCCAGCCGATGGTGTACTGTCTAAGAGAAGCCTGGCCCGCGCGCCGGGCGAGTGCCGCAGTCGTGGCACGCTGTGGGGGGCGACTTCTTGGCCGATACCGCCAGCCAGGTCAAGCCGGCCGCGGCTGCTCGCGCGCCGCGGCGACGGGCCTGGCGTGACGCCTACCTGGGCTACTTCCTGATCGCGCCGACGCTCATTCTAATCGGCGTGCTGATCGTCCTGCCGCTGGTTGAAGCGATCGGGCTTAGCTTCACCGATAAGCTGTTCATCAACCCCACTCCGCGCTTCGTCGGCCTGCAAAACTACCTGAACGCGATTCAGAGCGACGTCTTCTGGCGGGTCGTGCTCAACTCGCTGCTCTGGGCCGGGATCGTGGTGGTGTTCCAGTTCCTGCTCGGGCTCGGCTCGGCGCTGCTGCTCAACCGCAACTTCCATGGCCAGGCGCTGGCGCGGGCGCTGGTCATTCTCCCCTGGGTCACCCCCGGCGTCGTCGCCGGGCTGCTCTGGAAGCTGCTGTACGATCCCTACATCGGTGGAGTCAACGCCTTCATCCACCTGTTTGGCATCCCGGACCCGTGGATCCCCTGGCTCGGCAATCCCAGCACCGCGCTCGGGGCGGTGATCTTCACCGCCATCTGGAAGGGCTCCCCCTTTTCGATGGTGATGTACCTGGCCGCGCTCCAGGGCGTCTCCCAGGACTCGATCGAGGCGGCGCTGATCGACGGCGCCAACGGCTGGAACCGCCTCTGGCACGTGATCCTGCCGGAGATTATGCCAACGGTACGGATCACTGTACTGCTCACCTCCGTCTGGACCTTCAACTACTTCGACCTGATCTACGTCCTCACCCACGGCGGCCCGGGCGAAAGCACCGAGATCTTCCCGACCTACATCTACCGGCTGTTCTTCGAGCAGACCAAGCTCGGCGCAGCGACGACCATGGGGGTAGTGTCGCTGGTGATCCTGCTCGTCTTCGCGCTGTTCTACATCCGTGAGCTGAACCGAGCGAGAGTGCTGGAATGAGCGTTCAGGGGTCCGCTGTCCGCGCCGCCCGCCCGCGTGCCAGCGTTAACAGCCTCGTCTCCTCCCTGCTGGTGCTGCTGCTGGTGGCGTTCTTCATCCTGCCGTTCTCCTGGATGGTCTCCATGGGGTTCAAACAGCCCGACGAGTGGTTCGTCACCCCGCCGCGGCTGATCCCGCAGCACCCGACCCTGGCCAACTACCTCGGGGCGCTCGATCCCGCCTTCCTGCGCTACGCCTTCAACAGCGTGCTGGTCTCGTCGGTCACCACGGCCATCACCATCATCTGCGCACTCTTCTCCGCCTACGCCTTCTCGCGGCTGGCGTTCCCCGGCCGGCGGCAGCTCTTCACGCTGATCATCCTGACGCAGCTCCTGCCGCTCGTCGTGCTGATCATCCCGATCTACCGTTTCTTTGCCGAGCAGGGGCTGATCAACACCTACCTTGCACTGATCGTCGCCTACCTCACCTTCACCGTCCCGGTCGCGGTCTGGCTACTGCGCGGCTTCTTCGCCTCGATCCCGGTGGACCTGGAGGAGGCGGCGAAGATCGACGGCTGCACCCAGATGGGCGCCTTTCTGCGGGTGGTCCTGCCACTGAGCGCCCCGGGCATCGCCGGGACCGCGACCTACGTCTTCTTCAGCACCTGGCAGGAGCTGCTGTTCGCGCTGTCGCTAACCACGTCACAGGATATGCGGACCCTGCCGGTCGGGATCCTGGGCTATATCGGCGAGCACGAGACGAACTGGGGGCTGCTGATGGCCGCCTCGACGCTGATCTGCATCCCGGTGTTCGGGCTGTTTTTATTTCTGCAGCGCCAGTTCGTCGCCGGGCTGGTGGCCGGCGGGGTGAAGGGGTAGCAGTCGCTGGTGCTATTCTGTGCATGTTGTACGACATTGCTCTCCGAGCTCCAGCGAGCAGTGGAGCATCCCGCTCACCTATCTTCGGGTGGGACGACACGCTTGCGACCTCACCCGGGATGCATTCAACGCGCTGCCGGCCGCGTTCCAGGCCTGTCTGCTCCCGATGGGGCCGGCACGGTGAGCGATACCTTCCGAGTCTCGATCTAGCGAGGTGACGTATGGCGGCGAACGCGGGGCCCTGCCGGGTGACGGAGTCGGTCGTCGGCCGCTGGACCCGGGCGGTCACGCTGGACAACGACCTGGTCCGGGTGACGGTGCTGGCCGACAAAGGCGCCGACATCTACGAGTTGCGCTACAAGCCGAAGGACGTGGACGTGCTCTGGAAAGCGCCCTGGGGGTTGAAGGAGCTGGGGGCGCTGGGCGCGACCGCCGCCGATTCGCTGGTCGCCTGGATGGACCACTACGAGGGTGGCTGGCAGGAGCTGCTCCCCTCCGGCGGCGGTCCGTGCGTCTACAAGGGCGTGGAGCTGGGCTTCCATGGCGAGGTGAGCACGGCGCCCTGGGACTACGAGATCCTCGAGCGAGAGGGCGACCGGGTCGCGGTACGCTTTACCGTAACCACCACCCGCACGCCGTTCCGGCTGGAGCGGGTAATGCGCCTGGCAGCCGGAGAGCCACTGCTCCTGCTCGAGGAACGCCTCACCAACGAGGGCGCCGAGCCGATGGACTTCATGTGGGGGCACCACCCGGCCTATGGGCCGCCGTTCCTGAGCGGCGCTTGCGTGCTGGACCTGCCCCGCGCCCGCTTCATCGCCCACACGGGGCAGATCTATCCGGAGCGGAGCTGGCTCCCGGATGGTGGGGCGTGGGACTGGCCACTGGTAACCGGGAAGGACGGCCAGCAGCACGACCTCAGCCGCATTCCGGGGCCGGAGTCCCAGGTGAACAACCTTGGCTATGCCGTCGACCTGGCCGAGGGCTGGTATGGGCTGACCAACACCGAACTAGGGCTTGGCATCGGCCTCGTCTGGCCCAAGGAGGTCTTCTCCTGCATCTGGGTCTGGCAGGAGCTGAACAGCTCCCTCGGCTACCCCTGGTATGGACGCGCCTACGTGATGGGGCTGGAGCCCTGGACCAGCTACCCCGGCAGCGGTCTGGTCGAGGCGCTGGCAGCCGGTACTGCCCGGTGCCTGGAGCCGGGGGAGAGCCTGGAGGGAGAGCTACGGGCGGTGTTCTACGAGAGCCAGCGGGGCATCCGCCGCATCGCCCCGGATGGGCGCGTCGAGCTGAAGTAGCGGGCGGGGCCGGGATGCGGCTGCAAGACGAGTGCGCGATCATCACCGGCGCCGGGCGCGGGATCGGCCGCGCCTGCGCCCTGCGCGCCGCCGCCGAGGGCGCCCACGTCGTCGTGGCGGACCTGGACCTGGCAGCAGCCAAGCGGGTCGCGGAGGAGGTCCGCGCTCTGGGTCGGCAAGCCGTGCCGCTGCGGGTCGACGTCACCCGTGCCGCCGAGGTCCAGGCGATGGTCGAGCAGACGGTGCACGCGCTCGGCCGGGTGGATGTGCTGGTCAACAACGCCGGCGTGATCGGGCCTGGGCCGTCGGAGACGCTCTCCGAGGCGGAATGGGATCGGGTGGTGGCCGTGGACCTCAAGGGCGTGTTTCTCTGCAGCCAGGCGGCGGGGCGGCAGATGATCGCCCAGCGACGGGGGAAGATCGTCAGCATTGCCTCCATCGCCGCCTGGGCCGGCTTCCCAATGCGCGCCTCCTACAACGCGAGCAAGGCCGGGGTGGTGGCGCTGACGCAGGTGCTCGCCTGCGAGTGGGCGAAATACGGCATTCGGGTCAACGCTGTCGGCCCCGGTTACGTCAACACCGATATCGTCAAGCAGGGGCTGGAGCTAGGGGTGGTGACCCTCGCCGACATCGAGCGCCGCACCCCGCTCGGCCGCCTGGCGGAGCCCGACGAGATCGCCCGCGCGGTGGTGTTCCTCGCCTCAGATGAGGCGTCCTACATCACTGGCCAGACGCTGTTCGTCGACGGCGGCTGGACCGCCTACGGCCTCTGGTAGCCGCCAACAGGCATGGCCGAAGAGGCCAGGTGCTCCCAGCGCCTCGGGGCTGGCTCAGCGGAAGCGCTGGGCGAGCCCGTCCAGCCGGTCGAGCGTGGCGAGCACCTCGTCTGCCCCAGCAGAGGGCAGGCCGAAGACACAGCGCGCCACGCCGGCGGCCTGGTAGCGCTCGACCACCTCCGGGTCGGGCGGGCAGCTAAACACCCAGACCGGGATCGGCCCCCGCCCACGCGCCGCCGCACGCTCCTGGAGCTCGGCCATGCGGGCCTCGACGGGGCCGCGGCCGTGGTTGGGCATCCAGACGTCACCGTACTCCGCCACCCGCTCCAGCACGTGCGGGCCGTTGCCGCCGACCAGGATCGGGGGATGGGGCTTCTGGACCGGCTTGGGCCATTGCCACAGCGGCTCGAAGCGCACGAACTGCCCGTGAAACTCCGGCTCCTCCTCGGTCCAGATCCGCTTCATCGCCAGCACCCGCTCGCGCAGGACCTTGAAGCGCTGCGCCGGGTTGGTGCCGTGGTCCTCCATCTCCTCCAGGTTCCAGCCGCCGCCGATGCCGAACAGGAAGCGGCCGTTGGACAGCAGATCGACCGTGGCCACCTCTTTCGCGGTAATGATCGGGTCGCGCTGAACCAGCAGGCAGATGCCGGTGCCCACCCGCAGCCGGCTGGTCACCAGCGCCGCGGCGGTGCTGGTCGCGAACGGATCGAGCGTGTGCCAGTAGTGCTGCGGCAGGTTCGGCCCGCCAGGCCAGGGGCTGCGCCGACTGGTAGGGATGTGAGTGTGCTCGGGAAAGAGCAGCACGTCGAATCCGCGCTGCTCGACCGCGGGCGCCAACTCGGTGACGGGCATCGAATAATCGGTGGCAAAGATGGAAACGCCGAACTCCATCCGACTCTCTCCCGCTACACCTGGCTATCGACCGGGCGCGGGCCGGCCGCGGCGACCCTGGCCGGTCGGCTGCGCGGAGGCAGCAGCCGGGCAGCGCGAGCCAGCCAGACGGAGCGCGCCACCTGCACCAGCGCGTAGGTGAAGAACGACCAGAGCAGCACGTTGGCGATCGCCGCCGGCAGCGCCGGCACGGGCGAGGGGGTGAAAGAGGCGACGCTCGGCGGCGGGAGCACCGCTCGGACCACCGTTGGGCCGAAGCTGAAGCCGAGCGCCAGCAGCGCCGAGCCGAGCGTGGCGATGGGCTCCGGCGCGCCCTGCATCAGGGAGAACAGTGGGACCACCACCAGCCGCACGGCAGCAGCCAGGACGAGCGCCAGCGCCACGTCCACCGCGATTCGCCGCATCCGCTCAGCACCCAGCAGCGCCGCGGGCATTCCGGCGGCAAAGAAGCCGAGCAGGAGTGGAAGGTAGACCAGCGTGTTGTAGAAGAAGTGGAGCCAGACGACGTTGAAGTACACCCCGAGCAGGCCGGGGGTGCCGTTCACGTGGTTGGGCAGGTACTGGATGATCTTGGCGACGTGCTCGACCATATGCCAGCACTGGGCCACGGTGCCGAACGCCACCAGCCCGAAGCCCAGGCGGCCCCAGTCTCGCCCGCGCCGGCGCGGCAGGTCCGCGGCCCACCAGAGGATGCCCAGGAACAGCAGCAGGACGAAGTTGTACAGAAAGTGCAGCGGCTCCACGTCGACCGCCTGACCGATGATCCCGTTGCCGTTCGGGATGTTCAGCGTGAAGCGCTGAACGACCTGGACAATGTGCTCGAACTCGTGGAAGCCCTGGAAGAAGATGACCCAGAGGAACAGGTAGCGCGGATCCGGGCGCGACGCGGGAAGGAATCGGCGCATGTGCGAGCACCTCTGCCAGCCGGCGTGAGGTCAGTCTAGCAGGCTTCTGAAGCGCGGTGCAGAACTCGTGTCGGCCAGTCGCGCCGCGCGAGGGTGGAGGCCAGGACACCAGCGGCCCCGGCCTCCACCACCCGTCGGACGCCCGCTAGCGGACCAGGACTGCCCGGCTGGTCGGGTCCTCCTCCTCCCCCACCAGCTCGACGCGCGCCATCTCATTGGCCATCACGTCCAGCGCCTGAGGTCGGGTGGCCCGCAGATAGAAGTAGATGGCCAGCCCGATGATCGCCCAGATGATGCAGATGGGCAGGGCCAGCGACACCGGGTAGGTGTTGTCGAAGCCCAGGCCCGGCTGAATCAGGTCCAGCGCGCGCGGGTACAGCGACGCCACCAGCGGCGGGATGAACACGATTGTCGCCAGAATCGGGATCACGAGGTGGTTGAAGACATTGAACTCGCGCTTGTAGGGGCCGGTGTACAGCGCGACGCAGCTCAGGTTCGTCATCATGTAGACGATGACGGCCCCGATCGTCATCAGCAGCCCGATCAGGCCATACGCCACCAGCGGCTCGACCCCGAAAGCGAAGCCCGCGACGAACGCCATCCCGAGCGAGATCACGCCCTGCAGCAGGATCGCGTTGGCCGGCGTTCGTGTCGTCGGGTTGACCAGCCCGAGCGCCTTGGGGAACACTCCGGCGCGGCCGAGCGAGAAGTAGACGCGGGTGACCGCGTTCGTCCCGGCCACGCCGACGGCATACAGGCTGTTGGTGATCAGCAGCCACATGATGAGCGGGCCGATCGCCCCGAAGGCGCGGGTGGCAAGGATGTAGAACACCGGCTTGCTGGCATCGCCGAAGTCGCCCGCGAACGCCGATGGGTCGTCGAAGTTGCCCCAGCCAGCCACGGTGCCGTAGGCCATGAAGCAGTAGAACAGCCCAATGCCGACACAGGAGGCCATGATCGCGATCATCAGTGAGCGCTTGGCGTTGTAGCTCTCCTCCGAGAGCGGAACGCCGGCCTCGAAGCCGATGAAGCTCAGAATGCCATAGATCATCGCGAACAGCACCCCGCCGAACGCGTTCGGCGACGACACAGGGCTAAGCGAGGTAACTGGCTGGTGGCTGCCTGCCTTGAGAATGAGGATGAGGCCCAGCAGTCCGAACACCACCGTCTCGATCGTCCCCAGCACCATCGTGACGCGGGCTGACTGCCGGACGCCGACGTAGGAGACAAACGTCAGCACCGAGGCCATGATGATCGTGAACACCCACCAGGGGATCGAGATACCCACATAGGTAGCCAGAAAATCCTGCGTCATCGCGCCCCAGAGCAGCGCCGCCGACGCCGGGATGAGCGGGTCGTAGATGAAGTACATCCAACTGGTGGTGAAGCCGGCGAAGTGCCCAAGCGCGACCGAGTGGATGACGAAGTAGCCGCCCGGGCTGCGTACCTTGCGGACAAGCTCCTTCAAGCAGAGCGCAGTGAGCGTGCAGGCGATCGTGGCAAGGATGTACGCCAGCGTGAGCGAGGCGCCACCTTGCGACGCCATGTACTGCACACTGAAGACGATGCCGGCGACCGGCGCCATGTGCGTGATCGATTGGAAGAGCTGCGCGCCCAGGCCCAATGCCCCGGTCGCCAGCTTGGGTTGCTCCGCCGAGGAAACAGCCACAGTCTTGACCTCCTCTTAACGCCTCGTCTCGTTGTGAGGCGTCCACTGTCGTCCCGATTCCCCGTGCGCGCAGCGGCCGCTGCCCGTGCGAGCGGCTACGCCCTGCGTGGCATGCAACGGCTCTGTTCTCGGCCACACCTCCTCATCGTTCAGTGTGCTCCCCCACTCCAGCTCGCACCGTCCCCTACATGGAGGGGTAGCCCGCATGGAGGGGTAGCCCGCATGGTACGAAGCACGGCGACCGCTGTAAAGGGGGCACAGCGTGGCATGCCCGGGCAGAGCTCGGGCGAAGGGGTACCATAGGCGCATCTGCGCGCTGGGAGCGTGAGAGGTGGGCTGCGAACGACTCAAGAACAGAGTGGCGATCATCACCGGCGCTGGCTCGGGCATTGGCGAGGCCTCGGCGGTCGCCTTTGCCGACGAGGGGGCGCGAGTCGTCGCGGTGGACGTGCGCGACGCCGGCGCCGCGGTGGTGGACCGGATCCGGGGCGCGGGCGGCGAGGCGCTGTTCGTCGCGGCCGACGTCTCACGCGCAGACGACGTGCGGCGCCTGGTCGCGGCGACGCTGGAGCGCTACGGCCGCATCGACGTGCTGTTCAACAACGCGGCGATTACGCTGGTAAAGTACGTTGACCAGACTACGGAAGACGAGTGGGACCGCATCATGGCGGTCAACGTGAAGAGCATCTACCTTACCTGCCACGAGGTGGTGCCGATCATGCGCCGGCAGGGGGGAGGGGTGATTCTCAACACCGGCTCGATCACCGGGCTCACCGGCCAGGTCGGTACCCCGGCCTACGCCGCCTCCAAGGGAGCAGTAGTGAACCTCACCCGGGCGCTGGCGGTGGACCACGCCCACGAGGGGATCCGGGTCAACTGTATCTGCCCCGGCGTGACCGACACCCCGCTGCTGCAGCAGCACTTCCGCTCGCTGCCGAACCCGGAGGCAGCCCGCCGGGAGCGCGAGGCGCGCAACCCGATCGGACGGCTGATCCGCCCAGAGGAGGTCGCCGCGGCCGCGGTGTTCCTGGCCAGCGACGAGAGCTCGGCAATGACCGGCGCGGCGCTGCTGGTAGACGGCGGCATCCTCGCCAGCCCCGAGTACGGCTCGCTCAAGCTGTAGCCCGCCGCCGCTGGCAGCGGCCTTGCGCGGGTCGACTCAGCCGCTCGCCAGGCGCCGGAGCGTGGGCAATAGCACGTCATCGCGGCGTGCCCAGGCCAGCTCGCGCAGGCGCGGGCTGACAACCACCCGTACCCGCCGCTGGTGCTGCTCGTAGCGGGCGAGCTGCTCCGCGCTGGCACCGGTGGCGTCCAGCCAGGACATCAGCGGCTCCAGCCCCACCGCCGGCCGGGCCGAGTAGACCCAGATGTCCACCTCCCACCGCTCCGGCTTGGGGATGTCCAGCAGCACCTCGTGGGAGGCGATCTCCAGTCCGATCGCCTCGGCCAGCGCCTGGCCCAGCGCCGTCTCTGCCCGCTTGCGCCGGGGCGGGTCGAAGAAGAGCCGGTCCAGCCAGGCGGAGATGGCGCCAGCGCGGGGGCTGATCTCCAGCGCCCGGCGGTGCAGCACCCGGCCGCGGAGTCCGCCGACCAGGGCGCGGGTGCTCGGCGGCATCGCCGGCTCCGCCAGCCGCGCCAGCAGGGAGGCGTCGTCGTGGCGCGGCAGCTCCTCCGGCGCCAGCCCCCCTGCCTCCAACGCGTCCTGTACTGCCCGCAGTAGCATCGCCATGCAGGCGCGGTTCGTGTGATGCCAGTAGACGTTGTCGAACATCTCCTGGCGGGCGCTAATGAGCGAGTGGACCGCGCCCACGCCCTTGTGGGTCACCATCAGCCGCGGCGTGCCATCTGGCAGCGGCTGGATGGTGAGCGCCTCCAGCAGGCGGGCGACGTCCGCTCGACCGTAGGGGACGTTGCAGGCACGAGCGTCGCGCGGCAGGTAGTCCATCTTGTCCACGTCCAGCGCCCCGCTCAGCAGCCCGGCCAGCAGCGGCCGGGGCGCGCCGCGGGGCGGGTCCACCAGGTCGGCGACCTGCCCGGGCGACACTCGCCACTCCCGCTCCAGCAGCTCCGCCAGCGAACTCGCCTCGATCAGCCGTCGGCCGATCTGCTCGTGGGGGATCACCGGCGGGCCCAGCTCCTCAATGGCATGGGAGAAGGGGTAATGGCCGACGTCGTGGAGGAGCGCCGCGGCGAGCAGCGCCCGAATCTGCTCGGCACTCACCCCGCCCAGCAGGCCGCGCTCCCAGAGCCCGGCCAGCGCCCGCTCGGCCAGGTGATAGACTCCCAGGCTATGCTCGAAGCGCGTGTGCGTTGCGGATGGCCAGACCCGGGAAACGAAGCCGAGCTGCTTGACGCCCTGCAGCCGCAGGAACGGCTCGCTGGCCAGGATCGCCGCAACGGGCCGGGGCAGCGGCACCCTGTCGTACAGCGCGTCCCGCAGCAGCGCCACTGCCGGCCCCAGCGGCCGCCAGGACCCAGCATCTGGCTGGCTGCCCGCCGCGGCCGGCGATTCCTGATCGGCGACGGCTATCCCCCTTGCGCGCCTCGCGGCGACAGCCGAATGCCGGGGTCGCCCTGCGGGAGCTGTGTCTCCTCGACCTCGCCACGTTCGAGCAAGATCGGCAGCGCGCGCCAGAGCCGGCTCCAGGAGATCGGATCGCACTGCTGCTGCTGTCCGAACACCTCGCGGCAGAGGCGCAGGGGCGGGTACATGGGAGCCCGGCCGCCGGCGTAGCGCGCCCGCAGCCAGGCGAGCAGCAGGCGCGCGTCGCTCTCGGCGTCCGGGGACGGGTTCTGTGCGTGGGGCGATACAGCCACAGCTCACCCTCGACTGGAAATGGACCGATGACGATTCACCGCTATTGTACCCGCGCCGCCCGCGCTTGACGCGGCACCCTGCCAGACAGCATCTTGAAAGCGCTGCCTGGCCCGCTGCAAGCGCAAGCAGGTCCCCACCCCAGAGGTGTCCCGGTGAACCGCGCGTTCCCCGTGCTCCACGCTCCGACGGCGCCAGCGCGCCGCCGGGTGTCGGCCGTGTCGGCGCGCTGGCAGGACCTGGCACTGTGCGTCGGTCTGGGTGCGCTGGCGCTCTGGGTGCGCCTGCCCGGGCTGTTGGACGTGCCCGAGTTCACCGACGAGACGGAGGAGGTGCGCCGGGCGGTCGAGATCGCCCACGGCGAGCTGTTCCCGCTCGTCAACGTCGACTCCTACATCGGCGCCTGGAACAACTACCTCACCGCGGCGGCGCTGCGGCTGGTCGGCTCCAACATTGCTGTCGCCCGCGGGGTGACGCTCGCCCTCGGTGTGCTCACCGTGGCGCTGTGCTATGCCCTGGCACGGCAGCTCGGGCTGAGCCGCCCGGCGGCGCTGCTGGCCGGGGCGCTGCTCACCACCAGCGGGGCGCACGCGATCGTCGGCAGCCACGTGGCCTGGTCGAACTGCACCACCCCGTTCTACACCACCCTGGCGGCGCTGCTGCTGGAGCGCGCGGTGCGCCGTGGCGACCCGCGCTGGCTGGCCGGGGCCGGGTTGGCGAGCGGGATCGCCCTCCAGACCCACCCCACCGCGCTCCTGCCGCTCCTGGGGCTGGCCGGCTACGGGCTCTGGGCCGGTGGGCGGCTGGGCTGGCGCTGGAGCCGCTGGACCACCCAGGCCGGGCTCGGCCTGGCGGTCGGCTACAGCCCGCTGCTGGTCTACAACGTGCAGACCCGGTTCGATTCGCTTCGGCACGCCCTGGTGATCCGCAACGCCTACGAGGAGCACATCCACCACGCGCCGTTCTCGGTCGCTGTCTACCTCGACAACCTCCGCTCCTTGCTCCTCGGGCTGGGCCGCGTCCTGGCGAGCAGCTTCACCGAGGGACCGGAAACGCTGGCGGACCGAGCCGTCTGGATCGCGGCCGCGTTTGCGCTGGCGGGGCTGGGCTGGGCGCTGTGGCGGGGCTGGACGCTGCTACCGCTGAGCCTGCTGGCCACCACGCTGCTGCTGCCGCTGATCGACCCGAAGTACAACCTGGTGATGAACGGCCGCTACCTGCTGCCGCTGCTGCCGCTGGTCATCGTCGCCCAGGCCGGCCTGGCCGAGGCGATCGGTCGCTGGGCGTGGCGCTTCGCAGCGCCGCCGACGCTCGGGTGGCGCTCGGCCCTGGGGGGCGTCACGCTGCTGGCGGTGCTAGCGCTTGTCGGCTGGTCGCTGCTTGCGCCGCTCGACCGGTTGAGCCGCTTCGAGCGGGCGGCGATGGCCATGCCCTACAACGCGGCGATGCGCTCGCTGGCAGCGCAGATCGAGGCGGCGCGCCGGCCCGGCGAGCCGATCCTGCTGGACGCTCGCCTGAGCCGGGTGGATCCCCCGGGTTTTCCGCGCATTCCTGACCGGGGCCTGATCCTGCGGGTACTGTTCGACCTGGCCGACGTCCCCAACACCACCCTGCTGGTCAACCCGGAGCTGGTCGACGCGGCGCTGCCAAAGGCGCCGGGCGCGAGCGCGCTGCTGGTGCTCGTCCCGGATAGCTACTGGCCCGATCCGCCACTGCTGCCCGGGGTGGAGCAGATGCCGATCCCGATCGATCAGCCCTACCAGGCGAAGGTCTACCGCCTGACGCGCAGGCCGTGAGCGGCTACAGTGACACCAGCGCTCGGAGCCGGTCGAGAAGGCCGGCCGGGCCGAGGCTGACCCGGACGATCTCGCCGCTGCCGTCCTCCGAACGGTGGCCCGACACGGCCAGGTAGAGGTTGCCATCCGGCCCGAGAACGAGCGCGGTGGGGAAGTTCAGTCCGCTGGCCAGCACCTCCCCGCTCCCGTCGGGCCGGCGCCGCAGCAGCCGGCCCGTCTTCGGAACGCGCAGCCCCGACGAGAACTCCAGCGCGTACATCGCCCCGGCGCGATCGAAGGCGACCCCGATAGCCGATTGGAGCCCCGTCCAGGCGTCGGAGCGCTGCCCATCCAGCGTGAGCCGGGTGATCTTGGCGCTGCCGGGCTTGTGCGGCGCCGGGCCGAACTCGCAGACGTACAGCGCTCCATCTGGCCCCGGGCTGATCCCGGTCAGGACATGGTTGGAGGCCGGGTACTCCAGCAGGCGGCGCAGGGTCCCGACCGGGCTGATCTCGGTAACCGTCTCCTGGTTGCCGTCGGTAGCATAGAGCTGCCCTTGGAGCGCGGTGAAGCCGAACGGGACGCCACCCGGGACGTCTGTCCCGTTCGGATCGAGCTTGCGAGCCAGCGGCGGCTGCTCCAGGTTGTAGGTCGTCAGGTCGGCAACCGTTTCCAGCTTCCCATCGGCCGTCCGGCGCAGCACCTGGTTGTCGAAGCTCGGGTCGCCCACGTCGCGGCCGCCGGTGGCGAGCAGCAGGTACAGGGTGTCGCCCAGGAACGCCACGCCGGCGACACCATAGGTGTCGTCGCCGCTGGTGTGCTCGGAGGGGAGGTTGTCCAGCACCACCTGCGTCGCCCCGCTGGCCGGATCGATCCGCAGCACCCGGCCCGAGCGGCCGACGCGATACCGCAGCCGCTCGGGCCCGACGCGCACCTCCTTTGCGCCGTACTTTCCCGCCTCGGCCACGTACAGCGCCCCATCAGGCCCGAACGCCATCCCCCGCGGATTGACCAGCCCGGTGGCGACGACCTGAAGCCGCGGCGAGGCCGCGCCCCCGAGCAGCAGCCGCGCGACGACCAGTCCCAGTGCCAGGGCGGCCAGCGCGACGAGCGCCAGGGCGGTGAGTTGGCGACGCGGCATGGAGACCTCCTTGGCGGCCAAGCTTGGCTTTGCTACGAGGGCGGCAGAATGCCCTGCTCGCCCCGCAGCCCCGTTCCACGGCGCGCGAGCCGTCTCCGCTCGCCGCCCGGCAGCCACCAGTTCCAGTCGCCCAGCAGGCGCATGGTGGCGGGGACGAGCAGCGCCCGCACGACCGTGGCGTCCAGGAGCACCGCGATCGCCGTCCCCAGCCCGAGCGCCTTGATCAGGGCAATGTCGGCGAAGACGAACGAGCCGCTCACCAGCACAATGATCAGCGCCGCGCTGGTGATGATCCGGCCGCTCCGCTCCAGTCCCAGGGCGACACTGGCGGCGTTGTCGCCGCTCGCCTCGTACGCCTCGCGGACGCGCGAGAGCAGGAACACTTCATAATCCATGCTCAGCCCGAACAGGACGCAGAACATCACGATCGGGAGCGAGGCCTCGACGAAGCCGAGCGCCGGGATGCCGAGCAGTCCCCGCAGCGCGCCCTCCTGGAACACCACCACCAGCGCCCCGTACGAGGCGAGCAGACTGAGCGTATTCATTGCGATCGCTTTCAGCGGCAGCAGCACCGAGCGGAAGGAGAGGAACAGCACCACGTAGGTGGCAGCCAGCACCAGCACCAGCGCCCGGGGAAAGTCCCAGTAGAGGCGGTCGGCGTAGTCGAGCACCCCGGCGGTGCCGCCGCCGACCAGCGCGCGCATCCCGGACGGCGGGGGGGTGGCCCGAATCTGTCGGACGAGCTCCTTGGAGCGGTCGTCGGTCTGGCCGTAGCGGGAGACGACCTGGAGCACGAGCGTGTTCCCCCGCACGGTGCGCTGCACCATGGCGCGGGCGTAGCCGTCGCCGATTCGGTCCGGCTGGCGGTACAGGAGCTGGTACTGCTCGACGGTCAGGCGCGGATCGAGGCTAAGGGCGCTGTCGACGCGCTCCACGCGAGGGTCGGCCTCGAGGCGGCGGACGTAGTCGAGCAGCGGGGGGATGTTGTCCGGGCGCAGTGGCGAGGCGTCGCCCTGGAGCACGATCAGGATTGGGGAGAACTCCCCGGCCCCGAAGCGCTGCTGGAGCAGGTCGAAGGCGCGGCGGGATTCCACGCCTGGCGGCAGGATGGTCGCGTCCGGCGCGCCGAACTGGACCCGCAGGAACGGCAGCCCCAGCGCGACCAGGAGCGCGACGACGGGGAGCATCACGCGCCAGGGATGGGCCATCACCACGTGGGCCAGCCGAGCCCAGAAGCCGCGGTGCTCCGCTGCCGCCACGCGCCCCATGGCCCGAGTGGGCCAGGGCACGCGCAGCGCATCAATCCGCGGCCCCAGCGCCGCCAGCAGCGCCGGCAGCAGCGTCAGCGCTGCCAGCAGCGACAGCGCCACCACCAGACTCCCGGCCAGCCCGATCGAGCGGAGCGCCATGAAGTCGAACGTCATCAGCGCCAGCAGCCCCAGCAGCACCGTGAGCCCGCTGAACAGCACCGCCCGCCCGGCGGTCGCCTCCGCCACCGCCACCGCGCCGGCCAGGTCGCCGGTCCGGCGCAACTCCTCGCGGAAGCGGCTGGCGAGGAAGAGCGAGTAGTCGATCCCGAGGCCCAGTCCGAGCATGGTGACCAGGTTCAGCGCGAAGATCGACAGCGGGGTGAGCTGGGCCAGCAGCACCATCAGGCCCAGCGTGACCACGACGGTCGTCCCGCCGACGACGCCGGGCACCGCCGCGGCGACGAGCGAGCCGAACACCAGCACCAGCGCCAGCGCCGCGAACGGGAGCGAGATCATCTCTGCCCGGCGCAGGTCGCGCTCGGTCACCTCCTGGATGTCCGAGTAGAACACCGGCGCGCCGGTCAGCACGGTCTCCAGTACAGTGGGGTGGAGCCGGCGGCGCAGCTCCGGCAGGAAGACGCGGAAGTCCTCCGGGAGCGAGCGCATGGAGAGCACCGCGTAGCTGGTGTGGCGGTCCGCGGCGATCTGGCGCGGGCTATCGTTCGGAGTAACGACCTGGGCAACCTCTGGCATCGTCCGCACGTCGGCCAGCGCCTGGTCGACGGCAGCGCGGTAGCGCGGGTCGTCCGCCGCGAGCGTATCGCTGCTGAACACCACCAGCACCGCGGCCGGGCTGAAGCCAAACAGGTCGCTCAGCACCGCCGAGGCCCGAGTCGCCTCCAGGTCGCGCGCCGAGAAGCCACCGGCTTGTAGCGCCGAGGTGACGCGCGGGGCCAAGGGGAGCATCAGCAGGAGGGCGAGCGTCCACAGGCCGAGGACCAGCCAGCGGCGGCGAGCGAGCAGCAAGCCGAAGGAGAAGAACGCGGCGGGGGACATCCGCGGTATTGTCGCCCATGGCGCGGCCGGTGGCCAGCAATATCAGCACGCAGCGGGCATATGCCTGGCATAGAATGATGGACAGCGCCAGGGTCGCGCGGACCCCACGGGCGGACGGCAGCGCTTCGATCCGACGAAGGGATACTGAAAGGAGCGTGCGGTGGCGAAGAAGATCGCGGTCGAGATCGAGTTCTGCGTCGTTTGAAACTATCTCCCACAAGCCGTCAGTTTGACGGATTCGCTGCTGGACGAGTTCGCGGAGGACGTGGCGAGCTGGACGCTGCGCCCCTCCAGCGGGGGCCGCTTCGAAGTGCTCGTGGACGGCGAGCTGGTGTTCTCAAAGGCGCAGCTCGGCCGCCATCCGAAGCGCGCCGAGCTGCGCGAACTGCTGAAGCGTCGGATCGAGGAGGGCTAGCGCGAGAGACAGCCGCAGGGGGGAGGAGAGGCCTCGCCTCGGGCCACGAGCGGAGCACGCCTGACCTGGCTGGGCAGGGAGCCAGCGGCGACGAGATGGGGAGGAGTCGTGACGAGCCCAGCCAGGGAGATGCAGGTGGAGATCGGGCGCCTGGAGCGGCGTCTGCTGGACAAGCTCCAGCGCCGCGAGCTTGTCGCGCGCAACGTCAACGAAGAGCAGGACCGCCGGCTTACCCTGGGGGATCGGGTCGCCGACCGCTTCGCGGCGATGATGGGGAGCTGGCGCTTCATTATCATCCAGAGCGCCATCCTCCTCATCTGGGTCGCCCTCAACGTCACCGCGTTCATCGAGCACTGGGACCCCTACCCGTTCATCCTGCTGAACCTGGCGCTCTCCTTCCAGGCGGCGTACGCCGCGCCGATCATCATGATGAGCCAGAACCGCCAGGACGCGAGGGATCGGCTGCGGGCTGAGCACGACTACGAGGTGAACGTCAAGGCGGAGATGGAGATCGAGGAGCTGCAGCTCAAGCTCGACACGCTGCGCCAGAAGCAGTGGGAGGAGCTGCTCCAGCTCCAGCGCGAGCAGCTCAAGCTCCTGCAGGAGCTATGCGCCCGGCCCACGAACGGGCGCGCCACGTCTGAGGCGGCCGAGGAGAACGTAGCGTAACCGCCGCGGCGCGGCCCATCGGGCCAGCCAGCTCGCCCGCTCCGCGCTCTGGGCACAGGGCGTACGAGATGCCCTGTGCCATCGCTAACGGTAGCTCCGCCGGGGATTGCGCCGGGCGGAGCGCGGAGCGGGCCACGCTGAGAACAGGCAACGGGCGAGGTCGCTGGACCTCGCCCGTGGTCGCCATCTGATTTGCCGCGGTCAGGCAGCGGCGGGCACCGGCTCGGCGGTCTTCAGCACCGGGCCCGGGATGCGCTCGAAGCCGAGCCCATCACCCTGCCGGGTCACCCGGACCGTGTCGCCCGGCTGATACTCGCCGGAGAGCACCCGCTTGGCCAGCACGTTCTCGATCTGGCGCTGGATCAGCCGCCGCAGCGGGCGGGCGCCATACACCTCGTCGAATCCGTGCTCCACCAGCCAGTCGCCGGCCGCGTCGTCCAGCTCCAGCGTCAGCTCGCGCTCGGCCAGCCGCTCCCGCAGGTCGCGCAGCAACCGCTCCACTACCTGCCGCAGCTCCGGCTGGGTCAGCCGCTTGAAGACGATGATCTCGTCGATGCGGTTCAGGAACTCTGGCCTGAAGGTCTGCTTCAGCGCCTCCTGCAGCCGCCGCTTGATCACCTCGTCCTGCTCCTCGGCCGCACCGCGCCCGTCGCCCGTCTGGAAGCCGAGCGTGTCGCGCCGCTTGGCATACGCCTGCTGCGAGCCGATGTTGCTGGTCATAATGATCACGGTGTTGCGGAAGTCCACCGTGTGGCCCTGCCCGTCGGTCAGCCGGCCGTCGTCGAGGATCTGCAAGAGCGCATTGAACACGTCTGGGTGCGCCTTCTCGATCTCGTCCAGCAGGATGACCTGGTAGGGCCGGCGGCGGACCGCCTCGGTGAGCTGGCCGCCCTGGTCGTAGCCGACGTAGCCCGGTGGCGAGCCGAACAGGCGGCTAACGGTGTGCGGCTCCATGTACTCCGACATGTCGAGCCGCAGCAGCGCCTCCTCGTCGTCGAACAGGAACTCCGCCAGCGTCTTGGCCAGCTCGGTCTTGCCCACGCCCGTGGGGCCGAGGAACAGGAACGAGCCGATCGGCCGCCGCGGGTCGGCCAGGCCCGACCGCGAGCGCCGGATCGCGTCCGAGACGGCGTTGACCGCCTCATCCTGGCCAACCACGCGCTCGTGCAGCGCCTCTTCCAGGTGCAACAGCCGCTCCGCCTCCTCAATGAAGACGCTCTTCACCGGGACGCCGGTCCACTGCGCCACCACTGCGGCGACGTCTCGGGCCGTAACCTCCTTCACCTCTTCCATCCTGGCCTGGATCTCCGGATGCTCCGCTTCCAGACGCAGCCGCTCCGCCTTGGCAGCGGCGGCCTTCTCGTAGTCGCGGTTCGCCCAGGCGGCGTCCTCCTCGTCCTTCAGCCGCTTGATCTGCGCGGCCGGGTCATCCGGATCAGCGGCGCCGCGCAGGCGGACCTTGCTCGACGCCTCGTCGATCAGGTCGATCGCCTTGTCCGGCCGCTGCCGGTCCTGGATGTAGCGGTCGCCCAGCTTCACCGCGGCCTCCAGCGCCTCGTCGAGGATCTTCAGGCCGTGGTGCTGCTCGTAGCGCTCGCGCAGCCCGCGCAGGATCTCTAGCGTCTCTTCCGGAGACGGCTCATCCACATAGATCGGCTGGAAGCGCCGCTCGAGCGCGGAATCCTTCTCGATCCGCTCACGATACTCGTCGAGCGTGGTCGCGCCGATCAGGTGTAGCTCGCCGCGCGCCAGCGCGGGCTTGAGCATGTTTCCGCCATCGACGGCGCCCTCGGCGCCGCCCGCCCCCACCAGGGTGTGCAGCTCGTCGATGAACAGCAGCACCTCGCCCCTGGCGTTCTGCACCTCCTCGAGAATCGCCTTCATCCGCTCCTCGAACTCGCCGCGGAACTTGGCCCCTGCGACGAGGCTGCCCATGCTCAGCGCAATGATCCGCTTGCCCCAGAGCGGCTCAGGAGCGTTGCCCTCCGCCAGCCGCTGGGCCAGCCCTTCCACGATGGCGGTCTTGCCGACACCGGGCTCGCCGATCAGTACCGGGTTGTTCTTGGTGCGGCGGACGAGCACCTCCATCAGCCGCAGGATCTCCTCCTCGCGGCCGATGACCGGGTCGAGCTTGCCCTCCTTGGCAAGCGCGGTCAGATCGACGCCATACTTCTCCAGCGCCTGGAACTTGGTCTCGGCGCCCGGGCTGTCAACGGTGCGCCCATTGCGAATCTCGTCAAACACCCGCGTTAGCGCCTCGCGCTCGATCCCGCATGCGGCGAGCAGCCGGGTGGCGGGGTCAGTGCTGTCGGCCAGCGCGGCGAGCAGTAGGTGCTCGGTGCCGATGAAGGCATCGCCACGCCGCTGCGCCTCGTCGCTGGCGGCTTCGATCACCGCCTTGGCGCGAGTCGTGATGTACAGCCCCGCGTTCGGGCCGCTGTTGCCCTTGGGCCGGCGAGCTAGCTCGGCCTCGAGCCGCCGCGTCGCCTGGGTGGGGTCAACCCCGAGCCGCTTGAGCGCGTCGGCGACCAGCCCCTCAGGCTGGCTGAGCAGGGCAAGCAGCAAGTGCTCGGTGTCGAACGCGGGATGCCGCATCCGGACTACCGAGGCCTGAGCCCGGCCGAGTGCCTCGCGGGCCTGATCAGTGAAACGTTCTGCTGGAACCATCTGTTGTGCTACCTCAGCAAGTCCCGCGGCCTCAGCCGCTAACTTGCTAACGCTATTATAAGCCTTCTTTAGACCATCCGGCGAACCAATGGCGGACCGAGCCGCGCCTGTTGCCGGATTGCTGCCCGGTGCAACACTGCTGGGGTATTCCGCATTCCCGCGCTGGCCGGCTATCGGACGGCCTTGGGCAGGCTGCTGGGACAGGCGCGCTACCTGGCTGTTCGCAGCAGGGCGAACAGCTCCTGGCTAGCCCGGCGAGGGATGGAATCAGGCGCAGGCTCCAGCCGTTCGATCAGGAATCGTGGACCGAACAGGCGCTCGATCTCCTGGCGGCTGGTGGCGAAGGGCGGGCCGCCCTCGCGGTCGTGGGCGTAGAACAGCGCGACCAGCCGGCCGCCGGGAGCGAGCAGGTCGGAGACCGCGGCGACGTACTCGGGGCGCCGCGCAGGATCGATGGCGCAGAAGCAGCAGTGCTCAACCACCAGGTCGAACGCGCCACGCCAGCGCGGCCCGAGGTGGAAAATGTCCGCCTGCTCGAGCTCCGCCGCCACGCCGGCCGCGGCAGCGCGCTCGCGCGCCTGGCGAATCGCGCTGGGCGCGAAGTCGAATCCGGTCACCCGGTGCCCGGCCCGGGCAAACAGCACCACCTCGTGGCCTCGACCGCAGCCCAGCACCGCGACCCGCTGGCCGGGCGGGGGCGCGTCCGGGCCGCGCAGCCAGTTCGCCAGCGGCGGCGCGGCCTCGCCGATGTCCCAGCCGGCCTCGTCGCGCCGGTAGCGCTCCTCCCAGAACGCGGGATCGCTCACGCTCGGTTCGGACGGCATCGTCGCTCCCTTTTAGGCAGGAGTCATGCGCTCGGCGGGAGCGCGGGCGACGGGGGCTCAGCCGCGGCGGGCACCGGCGTGGGCGGGAGGCGGTCGCTCCGAAACAGCGCCAGCACCAGGGCGCCGAGCCCCAGCCAGATGGCGGCCAGGCTCACCAGCGCCCCGAGCACGGGCACCAGGGTGAGCAGGGTCAGCAGCACCAGGCCCAGCAGTAGCGGCCAGACCAGGTGCAGCCCGCCAGGCTGAAGGCGGCCAAGGATCCAGCGACCCACCGCCAGGCCGAACAGCACATAGCCGAGGGCGAGCGCGACCAGGTACAGCGCCAGGGCGAGCAGCCCCAGCCACCAGCCACCGATGACGATCCCGACACCGAAGACGATCAGCGCCAGCAGCGGGACGCCGGCCAGCAGCACGCAGCCCAGCCCGGCGCTGGCACCCGGGGCGGCGAATAGCGTGTCGCTGGCCCGCTGCCCGAAGTGGGGGAACAGCAGCACCAGCGCCAGCCCGAGCACGAACGTGCCTACCAGTAGCCGCAGCCAGCCGACGACGATCCAGAACGCAGGGTTTGCCAGCTCCGGCTGGCCGCTCTCGCGCGGCTGGTAGGCCGTCGTCCCCGCCACACTCGCCCCTGCCGCGATCGCGGCTGGCCGCGGGCTCTGGTAGCGGAGGTCTCCCCGCACCTGCGCCCCGGGCTCCAGCCGTAGCTCGCCGACGTCCGCGCTGACGCTACCTCCGACCGTGCCATTCAGGACGAGCGTCCCGGCGCTGGCGACGAGGTTGCGCCCGACCGCGCCATTGACCACGGTGCTGCCGCCGCCGACGTATAGGTCGCGCCCCACGCGTGCCGGCTGGTTCAGCACCACGCTCCCGCCGGCAGCCATCACGTCCTTGTCCACCGCTCCGTTCAGCCTCGCCTGGCCGCTAGCGACCCGGATGCTGCCATGGACCGGCCCGGCGATCGTCGTCGTCCCCCCGGCCACCAGGACGTCCCCGTCGACGGGGCCGGCCAGCGTGATCGTTCCGCCGGCCGCGACGACGTCGCCCTTCACGGCTCCATCAACTGTGATCGTCCCGCCGAACAGGTACAGGTCGTCGTCCACCGTCTCGTCGGCGGCGACGACCACGCTCTCCCCGGCCCGCGGCTGGGCGGCTAGGGCGAGGCTGGGCGCGAGCGCCGCCAGGAGCGCCAGCAGCGCCAGCCAGCCTCGCAGCGCTCGGAGATGATTCATGGCCCGCTGCCTCCCCCTCGTCCCCTCTCAGCCAAGGATAGGCCCGCGAGCCCCGCCGTGGCCGAAAAACACACTGCGCAGGTGTAATGCGCTCGTGACGCTCGGGATGCGCACCGCCGCCGCGGATAACGTACACTCAGCATGGTCAGGCGCGGCCGCTTCCACACAGCAGCCAGCCACGACGGCAGGCCGATCCGCCTGGAGATGCCGTCGGAGACTCGCAACGGGGCGCCGGCCAACGTCCTGCGCGGTGTCTGATCCACAGCCCGGAAGGCGCGAGCTTTCCGGGCTGCTTGCTGTCTCGGAGTACCCCGATCTGGCCGACGATACCGCCGCGCGGGTGGGCGCGACGCTAGAGCTGCAGCACCCGCCGGGCGTTCTCCTCCAGGATCAGGCGCTTGGCGCGGTCGCTGAGCGGGAGTGCGCTGAAGTCGGCGATGTTCTGATCGATGTCGGTGGGCAGCGCCGGCCAGTCGGTGGCGAAGAGCGTTTTGTCGGCGATGCGCTCCAGCTCTGGGAAGTAGGTGAGCAGCTTCCTGGGCGGCAGGCCGGACAGCTCCAGGTAGAAGTTCGGGTGCAGGCGCGCGAGGAAGGCGGCGCGGTCGTACCAGAAGGGCCGACCGCCGTGGGCCATCAGCACTCGCAGCCGCGGAAAGTCGGTCGCCAGATCGTCCAGCAGCAGCGGGTCGGCCCACTTCAGCCGTGCTCCGGGGAACACGGACGAGCCGGTATGGAAGGTGACCGGAATGTCCAGCTCCTGCGCCTTGGCGTACAGTGGGTAGAGCTTGGCGTCGTTGGGAGCGAAGTACTGGTAGCTGGGGTAGAGCTTCAGCCCGCGGCAGCCCAGCTCCTTCACCGCGCGCTCCAGCTCCTCCGGCAGGTTCGGGGTGAGGAACGGGTCGAAGCTAGCAAAGGGGATCAGTCGGCGGCTGCGGCGACAGAAGTCCACCACGTACTCGGTGCTCGCCATGCCGGTGGTGAGCGGGGTCGGCTCAGCCATCACCACCGCGCACTCCACCCCAGCCGCCTCCAGCATCGCGTCGACGTTGGCCGGGTTGTCGTAGCGCCCCATGAACGCCCCGAAGTAGTCCGGGCGGTAGTTCTCCAGGAAGCGGCGATAGCCCGGGGTGAAGCTCTCGTAGCGCACCATGTGCGTATGGCAGTCGATCACCATTGCTGTCGATCCCCATGCTGCCAGCAGGCAGCCAGGAGGCCAGGCCGCCTTGGCGTCTGCTTTCAGTGTGTCCAGCCTGCGGCACCAGCTTCAAGCGCCCAGTGTCTCGGCGGCGAAGCGGAGCACGCGGTCGATCACCAGCTCCGGCTGCTCCTCGGGCACGTAGTGGCCGCAGTGGGGCACCTCCTCCCCGCGCACGTCCACGGCAACCTCGCGCCAGATGTCGAGTACCGGCAGCCCGCCCAGCCGGCTCTCCGCGCCCCAGAGCAGTAGCGCCGGCACCTCCAGCTTGCGCCCCGCAGCGCGGTCGGCCAGGTAGCGCGGCCGGTCGACGAAGTAGGCGTCGCGGTAATCGCTCAAGGCGGCCTCCACCGCGCCCGGGAGGCGGAAGCAGCGCAGGTACTCAGCCATCGCGGCGGCATCGTCGGTAAGGCCCGGGGAGCGGCCGAAGAAGTGCTGCAGGTAGGCTTCCTCGTTCCCGCGGATAAGCTGCTCGGGCAGCTCTGGGATCAGGTGGAAGATCCAGTGCCAGTACAGCCGCGCCGTCTGGTCGTCCATGTGGCTGTACACCCACTCGAGCGGAAGGATGTCGAGCAGGACGACGCCGGCGACGCGAGAGGGGTGCTCCAGGCCCAGGCGGCGGGCGACGCGGGCGCCGCGGTCGTGGCCGACGACGAGCGCCCGCTCGATCTCGAGCCGGTCCATCAGCGCCCGGACGTCCTCCGCCATCGTCCCTTTGTCGTAGCCGCTGGCAGGCTTATCGGAGTCGCCGTAACCGCGCAGGTCCATGGCGAGCACCCGGTAGCGCTGCGCGAACGCGGGCAGGACGTAGCGCCAGATCAGCCAGGTCTGGGGAAAGCCGTGCAGCAGGATGAGAGCGGCACCCTGCTCCCCGGCTTGGACCAGGTGCAGGTTCACGCCATTGACACAGACAGTGCGATGCTCCATCGGCAGACCTCCTCAGCGGTGGCGGCCGCGCCAGCGCCGCTGCCCGGCGCCCGCGCTGGCGGCGCCCCTCCAGCATAGCCGCTAGCGCGGGCGCCCCGCCCGACCCGCGGCGGTCTGGCGCCGCGGTAACTCGGGCAGCGCACCCTATCCCGGTAGGCATACTCCTCAGAGAGAGGAGTGGCCGCATGAGAACTGCTGAGCCGGCCTTCCCCACCGCTCCACGTGCCCGCCGGCGGGCCTGCGTCCTGTTCGTCGACGCCAACGTCCTGCTCGACCAGCCGGAGCTCAGCCATTGGCGAGCCGACTGGCCGGAGCTGACGATCGTCGTGCTCGAGCGCGTCGTCGCGGAGCTGCGGGGACTGGCCCGCCGCCAGGGCGATGCCAGCGCCGCGGCGGCGCGGCGAGCATTGCTTGCGCTGGAGGCGTTGCGGCAGCGCGGCCCCGGGGCGCCCGTGAAGCGGGGCGCACCCCGCGTACAGCTCCGACGTGGGGAAGATCAAGCGGCCTCAGTGGACGCACACCTGGTAGCGGAGGCGGCCGCCTTCGCCCGGCTCGATCCCGGGGCAGCAGTGGCGGTGGTAACGCGCGACGTCGGGGTGTGGGAGCGCGCCACCCGAGCGTCGGTGTACTGCGTCCTGGTCCGCGGGAGGTTCGACAACGCCGCGCTCGAGCGGGCGGTTCGAGAGGCGCTGGCAGCGCATGAGGGTTGAGCTGATGTCGCCCGGCGGCTCAGTCTCGGGCGGCGCCTGTACGGAAGCTATAATGGCGCTATGGAACGCAGGGTGGCGCGACGCTACTTGCTCGGGACGATGGCTGCGAGCGTGGCCGCCTTCATGGCCGCCTGCGGCGGTGACATCCACAACAGCGAGACGAAAGCGGTGGACGATCCGGCGCTAGGCCGCGTCTACCAGTGGGAGAAGGACGATCTGCTCCTGCTGATCAGTGACCTGCAGCCCAGCTACCATGCCGGCGACGACGTCCGGTTCCACCTGCTGCTCAACAATCAGTCCTCGGCGCCGGCCCAGGTTCGGATTCGAACAAAGCTGCTCGGGCGCGGACAGCAGGCGGTCGCGGAGGCCGAGGTGGTGGCGGCCAACGTGCCGTCGGCCGATGCGGTGAAGCTGGAGCGAGACCTGCGGCTGCCGCGCGGACTGCCGCCCGGCGACTATACGTTGCAGGTAGAGCTGCCGCCGTGGACGCTGCCAGGGCAGCAGACGGTCGGCGGCGGCTCGGCGCTGGTCCCGCTGCGGATCGTAAGCTAACCGCCGCCAGCGCTCGTTCCCGCGGCCACGCGGCGGCTCGGAGCGGCCTGCCGCGCCCGCCAACCGCCCTGTCGCCAGGGATCAGCGCAGCTCCCCGAAGGGCCACAGCCTGGCCGCCATGCTCCCATCCCCGCACCCACCCAGGGGCGCGCCGGAGGGGAGGGCCAGGCCCGCGGGCAAGCAGACAGGCGGGCCGAGGCGCGCTAACGCTCAGTTCGCGCGGATCGCGTGCACGTCGATCAACCGGCCGGGGCCGGCTTGCGGGGGCGCGGGCGGCGGCGCCGGGGCGCGGGCCGGGCGGGCGCTGCTTCGCCCGGCTCGCCAGGCTGAGCGCCGCCCGCGCCAGCGTCCACTGGCTGGCCCACCTCTTCGCCGGTCGGTTCGGGCAGCGGCGGCGCCTCAGCCAGCGCCGGCTCAAAGGCGGGCGCTGCTTCCGGCGTCTCTTCAGGCACGCCATTCGGGATGAGCGGCAGCGGCTCGGGCGGGGCCACCTCGACGGCAGCCTCCTCGGCCGCTTCAGGCGCCTCCACCTCGTGCTCGGCCGCGGCGAGCTCAGGTGCCTCCTGGGGCTCGGCCGCGGGCGCGCTCTCTGGCACGCGGCTCCGCGAGCGGCGCCGCCGGCGGCGCCGGCTGGGCGCTCCCTCGCTCGTGGCTCCGGCCAGCAGCGCGGCCTCACCGGGCGTCTGCGGCAGAGCGGCAGCCGCGGGCGCTTCCCGAACGCGCTCCTCGCTCGGGCGCGGGCGCTCCTCTTCCGCGCCGCGCTCAGCTCGCAGCGTCGCGCGGCGCGCCTCGCGGGCGCGCATCGCCTCGTCGCGCCGCGCCTCGTGCGCCACCCGCATCCGCTCCCGCTCCATCAAGCGCTCGCGCTCCTTCTCGTGCTCGCGGTCGCTGATGAGCTGGCGGTAGGTGACGAAGTGATTCGCCATCTCGACGAGCGGAACGGCGGTAAGGTCGCTGCCGACAATCACCACTTCGGAGCCCCGCTGCTTGGCCAGGCGGACCAGCGGGATGAGGTCCTTGTCGCTGGTAGCCAGGACGAAGATATCCGGGCTCATCCGCCAGAGCAGGTCCACGCCATCGGCGACGATGACGGTGTCGGCCAGGCTCTTGCCGCCGTTGCGGCCGCTGGCCTCGGTGCGCAGCACCGGCGCAAAGGCCGGTTCGATGCCGGCCTTGTAGGCAGCCATCCGCTCCGAGAGGTGGTTCCACTCGGCATAGGCGCGCGCGACGAGCACGGTGCCGTAGCTTTGCGCCAGGTTCATCACTGCCTGCAGGTCGAGCTCAACGCCCGGGGTATCGCGGGCGGCGCAGATCTGCAGGTTGTCGTAGTCAATCAGGAGGACGACGGTACGCCCCGTCGGGGGTTGTTCAGGCAAGGCATGCTCCGGAGACGGGAGCGGCGGGCCTGCCACGCGGGGTCAGTTGATGAATTCGTACACCGATGCGCACGGCTCGGGCCGTCGCGCTCCATCCCAGTAGGTTGTCTTATTGTACCAGACAGGAGGATACGGCACGGAAGAGCCAGCCCCAGGGCGGGTACGATGACGAGGCATCGCGCGGCGCTAAGCAGGGGCTGGGAGGTTTCTTGCAGGACATGGGTAGCTCCGTGGGCGGAGCGGAGCGATGGGATGGCTGACAGAGGTTACGGCGCTGCGCAGGACGTCGCGGCGATCGCGCGGTGGGTCGGGCGGTTGCCACCGACTGTGCGGCTGTGGCTGCGGCGGTACCGCGCGGGCGGGGTGGCCGGCCAAAGCGGACGCCGCCCACCTGCCGACGCGAGCGCGCGTTTGTTGAGAGCGGCACAGGGGCTGTGGGGGCGGCATGCGGGAGGCAGAGGGACAGTGGCTGACCGTCGCCGACAGCGCGCAGGGCTTGCAGCTCAGGTGGCGGGGTGCGCTGCCCGACCCGGCGCGCCCGCAGCGGGGCAGGCACGTCCACGGGCCACCCGGGCGGCTGCCGCCCCGTGGCGCGGTGGCTTTTTCCCCGGCCTACCCCCAGACCGGCGTGCGCGTCCGCATGGGCCGGGGCGGGCGGGGGCGGCGCATCTTGCAACCCGGTGCGCCAGCAGCAGCTAAAGGCGCAGCCCACCTCGGTCCTGGCTGCGCCGCTCCGGTGCGGTCAGCAGCAGCTCGGCACGGCGGGCAGTGACGGCGTCCGCCGCTGCACCTCGGCGGCTTGCGCCTGGCCCGCGGGCTCGGCACCCGCCAGACCCGGCAGCAGCGCGGGCGGTCATGCGGCAGCAGCAGGCCCGGCCGGTGCTCACGAACCCCGCGCCGCCGCGTCGGGCTCCAGCGGCCCCGGCGCCGGCCGGCTCCCGCAGCCCCCCTGCCGCTCTCAACAAACGAGCGCTACCTGCTGGCGGGAGCACCCCGGGCACGCGCCAGACCGCGGGTTGCTGGAGCCCTGGGCGAGGCGGGATCACGCCCGGCCGCTTCTCGCACGGCGCCACCCAACGCCGCATTGGCGCGAGCCGCAGGGCCGACGCCCGAGAGCGGCCGGACGGGGCGACTCAGGAGACGGGCTCCGCCCCGGGGTACGGGACTGCGTGGGCCGGCAGGTGTTGGCGGAACACTCGTTCCACCGTCAGCACGTGGGCGCACAACCCTTCGTGTACCCAGTGGTTGCAGTCACAGCTCAGGCGGCCCTGGGCCAGGCGCACCGTGTGCTCGCTGTTGTCACCCCGTACCCGCGTCGTCAGCGACTCGAAGCGCAGCCGATCCGGCTCCTGGGCATAGCGGTGCGCCTTCTCGATCATTCCATGCAAGGCCGACTGCATTGTCTGCTCCTCCGTTCTTTCCACCCCACTGAGCCCCAGGGCCCAGCGCAGGGCTTGCGGAAGCCCTCTTGACAACCCGCGCCTGGCCTGCGCGCGCGGCAGAGCTTCCCATGCCTCCATGATGGCAGAATCGCGACTACTCGGCTGGCCCATCTGGGCATTCATAGCAGCACCGAGGTACCGGCTTTCCTGGCGGGCGCCGACGGCGCCCGCGCTGCGAGCGCGGCGCCAATTCTGGTCGTACTACGCCCAGTTGCTGCCTCGATCCGAGGCGAGCTCATGCGTTGAAAAGATGAATCTTTTCGTAACTACTTCGACACATATACCTACATCTTCCCTCTTGTACAATCGCACATTTGGTGATAGGTTGGCTCTATGGCCCGTAATACACGGGCTGACCGGCTCACTGGCGAGCCGAGGAGAGGAGTCGGGCATGCACCCCATAGCCAGGCTACGGTTCGTTAAGGCCTTCCTCCCGCTGCTGCTGATACTGGCGCTCGTGCTCTCGACGACGCTTGCCGCGTTCGCCGTCACCCTGGTCCAGATCAGCTCGGATCCGTTCACGAACCGGACCAGCCAGCACAAGACCCAGGTGGAGCCGGACACGTTCTCCTTTGGGAATACGATCGTCTCCACGTTCCAGTCCGGCCGCTTCTTCGACGGCGGCTCCTCGGACATCGGCTGGGCGACCTCGACCGATGGCGGCACCACCTGGACGCACGGCTTTTTGCCGGGGATCACCAAGTACTTCGGCAATGGCCGCTTCGACCGGGTGAGCGACCCCGCGGTGGCGTATGACGCCAAGCACAATGTCTGGCTGATCTCCTCGCTGGCGTTGCTGAATGTTCCTTCAGGGGTGCTCGGGGCAGCGGTGCTGACCAGCCGTTCGACCGACGGGGGTCTGACCTGGAGCCAGCCCTTCCCGGTGACCGTCGCCCGGGATGGACAGGACCTGGATAAGAACTGGATTGTCTGCGACAACTCGCCACTCAGCCCGTTCTACGGAAACTGCTACACCACCTTCGACGATTTCGGGCACCGCAATCTGGCGCTGAACAGCACCTCCACGGACGGCGGAATGACGTGGAGCACGCCGATCACGACTGCTGACAGCTTCTCGGTCATCGGCGGCCAGCCACTGGTTCAGCCAAACGGCAACGTCATCGTCCCGATCGACGACGCCTTCGAACTGGAGGTCCGCTCCTACATGTCGACCGACGGCGGGGCGAGCTGGAGCAAGACAGTCCGCGTCGCCTTCATCCAGTCCCACACGGAGGGGGGCGGGCTGCGCAGTGGCCCCCTCCCATCGGCAGAGATCGACTCGGCCGGGAAGGTATACGTGGTCTGGGCGGATTGCCGCTTCCGGGCGGGCTGCAGCGCGAACGACATCGTGATGAGCACTACGCTCGACGGCACCAACTGGTCCCCGGTGACCCGTGTCCCGATTGACAGCCTGACCAGCGGGGCCGACCACTTCATTCCCGGCCTGGCGGTCGACAGGACAACGGCGCTGTCGAGCGCCCATCTCGGGCTGGCGTTCTACGAGTATCCCAAGTCGAGCTGCACGCTCCTGACCTGTCGGCTGATCGCCGGGTTCATCTCGTCCACGGATGGCGGCGCGACCTGGGCGAGCCGGACGCAGCTCACCACGCCGGTCCAGCTCCCCTGGCTGGCGAACACGACCCAGGGGCGTATGGTGGGCGATTACATCTCCACCTCCTTCGTCGGCGGCATGGCGTTCCCTGTGTTCGCGGACGCGCGCCCGCCGGCGAGTGGGATCTGCGATGTGGGCCACCTGGATTGTCAAGAGGCGATGTTCACCGTCCAGGGCGGTCTGATGCAGGCGGCCGGCGAGGCGACGATGTCAGCCGCGAACGACAGGCCTGTGGCGGTGGCTCCGAGCCCTGCGGTGAAGGTGCGACAGACGCACCGATAGCCGAGGGAGCCTCGCTCGATTGGCGCTCTATGGCATTGGCGGCGGCAGGAGGGCACCCTCATTGCCGCCGCCAGCGTGCTGTGCCCATCCTCGCCTGCACCCTCTGGATGGCGTTCACGGGCCCAGAAGCTCTTCGCGGGCCACCGCCAGAGGGGAACAGCGGGGCTTAGAGAAGGCGCGTCGCGAGCGCGAGCAGGAGGCCGAGCATGGCCACGAGATACACCCCTAGGCCGATAACCGTGTAAGAAGCCAGGTCGCCGTCCCCTTCGAAGTGCGCTTCTTCTAGCGGTGCTCCCGCCTGGTGTTCGCCGGTTGGCTGATCCGTGCGCGGCGGGGCGACGCGAGCAGGCTCGGCGAACGCGCGGCGGGCCCTCGGGATCACCACGGTCACCATGACAAGCCGTCCTTCATCGCCGTCTCTTCATCCTTACGTCGAGATCACTCTATCGCACAAACGGTGCCCGCAGCTAAACGGCCGGCCAAAGCGAGGTGAAAATCCGCTGAAAGTGCCCACGACAGGCAACCGGTGGCCACTGTCGGCAACCAGCACTGCGGCCTTGCGTTAAGGAAGATAGGAGATCCTGCGTACAACCCGGCGAGAAGGCCGAGGCGCGGCGAATCCCGGCACAGGACATGCATCTTCAGCGGTGGCTCCTACCAGCCAGCCTGGCACTGAGCCCACTCTTCGCGGGGAGCAAGCTCATGCGTGTTGCGCTCACGGTTCATCGGTCTCATCGTGTCGCCCCTCCATCACTCGCTGCCCCGGCTCCAATCCCCGCCCCGGCGCTCGTGTCACGCTGGGCCGCGTTCGTCCGCGGTCTTCTCGATCCCCGGTCGCGGATGACGCTGCCCTCCCGCATCCGCCAGTACGATGTCTTTACCCAGCCCAGGCAATGGGCGCGCTGTCGCGAAGCCGGCTGGTACCACCTGTCCCGCGCCCGACGGGCGATCGACCGCGCCGATTGGGACGAGGCAGCGCGGCACGCGCGCAAGGCGCTCCAGTGGGATGACACCCGAGCTGCCAACTTCCTCGCGCTGGGCGAGGCGTTGATGCGCCGTCCCCAGCCGGACCTCCCCGGCGCTCGCGCTGCCCTTGAGGCTGCGTTCGAGCTCGACCCATCGAATAGCTATATCGTCGAGCGGCTGCGCTCGGTGTATGAGCGCCTCGGCGACGGGCCTGCCGCGGCCAGGATGCTGCGCCTGGCGCTGGCGGCCGGCGCGCCAGCACAGGTGTGGGGTCCAGAGCTGGCCCGGCTGGAGAGCGGGGCTCAGATGCCCCTGGCCTCCTAAGCGGCCGTGCTGGCCGGCCGCGCCCCGGCGGGATTCGGGGTTCGGTGTTGGAATTCCAATGCCGAACCCCGAATAGCGAGCTGGAGTCCTGTCCGCCCCTGTACCCAACTCCCTATAGTTGGGAGAGCGGAGCGTGCGCCGCGCCGCAGGGGAGGACCAGGCCCCGGGCAATCCGCCGGGCTCTGCGCCTATCAGGACGCGACTTCCAGCCGCTCCTTCTCTGGAAGCGGCTGTTCGCGCCCCGGCCGGGTGGGCTGTCCACTGAGCGGCAGCGTGACCCGGAATGTGGCCCCCTGCCCCGGGGCGCTGGTGACGTCGATCGCCCCGCCGTGCTCCTCGACGATCGTCCGCGCGATCGCGAGCCCCAGACCGGTGCCGCTGGTCTGGCGCGCTGCCGCAGAGCGATAGAAGCGCTCGAACAGGTGTGGCATGTCCTCGGGCGCAATGCCGATCCCCTGGTCGGCGACGGTGAGCACGACCTGGCGCGGCGCGCGGCTGGCTGCCAGCGATACCCGCACCGGGGCGTCGGGCGGGGAGAACTTGAGCGCATTGTCCAGCAGGATGAGCGCCACCTGGCGCAGACCGTCGCGGCTACCCCGCAGCTCCACCGGGTCCAGCCGCTCCAGCCGCAGCCGGCCATCCGCCAGCGGCTCGAGCTTGTGGATCACTTCACGGACCACCTCGTCGAGCGGGACGACCTCGCGCGTCGGCGGGCGCCCCGCGTCTGCCCTCGCCAGCTCCAGCAGCCCGCTCACCAGGCGGCTGAGGCGGTCCATCTCGTCGGCCATCTCTGAGAGCGCGGCACGGCGCTCAACGGGATCGTCATTCGGGTCGTGCAGCAGCGCGTGGATGTTCAGCCGCAGCGTCGTCATCGGGGTGCGCAGCTCGTGGGAGGCGTCCGCGACGAAGCGGCGCTGCGCCGCCAGCACAGTGGAGAGACGATCGAGCATAGTGTTGAAGGTCGCCGACAGCGCGCCCAGCTCGTCGTTCGGGCCACGATAGCTCAGCCGTCGGTTGGGCTCGCCGGAAAGGGCGATCTCGCGCGCCGTCTGCGTCACCCGTCGCACCGGAGCGAGGGCGAGTCCCGCGAGCCACCAGCCCAGCACGAGCGCCAGCACCAGCCCGCCAGCACCGCTGGCGAGCAGCGTCAGCGCCAGCAGGCGGCGAGTTTCGTCCAGCACGGTGGTAGCGCGGGCGACCTGCAGCACCGCCACGGTGGCGCCGCCCACCTGGAGCGGGGTGGTGAAGATGCGCAGGTGCTCGCCGGCCACCGTGCGGGTGGTATAGCTGGAGGAGCCGCGCGCCGCCGCCGCCAGGACGCCGGAATCCCAGGGGAGCGTCTGCTGGCCGAGATTGGGCGAGCGGTCCAGGAGCCGGCCATCTACGGAGACGAGCTGGAGGAAGGTATCAGCCGAGGTGAAGTTGGCAACGTCGGGCAGCAGCACCACACGTGGATACGACGGGAGCTGCGCCGCGGCGGCGGCCACGTCGGCCGCCTTGGAGGCGAGCGCGTCGTCGAGCTGGGTCTGCAGCGTGCGGGTGAGCACCGCCCAGATGAGTGCGCCGCTCAGCGTTAGGACAGCGGCGAGCACCAGGCTGTTCCAGAGCGCCAGGCGCCAACGCACCGGCAGCATGGCTCAGCCCTGTCCTGGATCAGGAGTCGTGGCGCGGGCCTCCTCTCGGAGCACGTAGCCCACGCCCCGCTGCGTGTGGACCAGCCGGGGCTCGCCGCCCGCCTCCAGCTTCTGGCGCAGGTAGCCAACGTAGACGTCCAGCACGTTCGACTCGCCGCCGAAGTCGTAGCCCCAGACGCGCTCGTAGATTTGCTCCTTGGTCAGCACCTGGCGCGGGTGGCGGAGGAAGAACTCTAGCAGCTCGAACTCGCGCGGCCGCAGATCGATCACCCGGTCGCCGCGGACGACGGTGCGGCTGGGCACGTCCATCGTCAGGTCCGCGAAGCGCAGCCGGGTCCGGTCCTGCTCCGGCTGGCGCCGCCGGAGCAGCGCCCGCACCCGCGCCAGCAGCTCCTCCACCGCGAATGGCTTGACCAGGTAGTCGTCGGCGCCGCTGTCCAGCCCCCGCACCCGGTCCGCCGTCTGGTCCTTGGCGGTGAGCATCAGGATCGGGGTGTCCCCGGCGGCGCGCAAGCGGCGGCAGACCTCCAGGCCGTCCAGCTTCGGCATCATCACGTCCAGGATCACCAGGTCCGGCTCGGATTCGCGGACGTGTGCCAGCCCGCGCACCGGGTCATTCTCGATCTCGACCTGGTACCCCTCCAGCGCGAGCGCGCGCCGGAGCGCGCTGGTCAGGCGCGGGTCATCGTCGATCACCAGGATCTGGGCTCGATTCATTGCTGCCTCATCTGGTTGAGTGTACCGCCAGCGCCCGGGGCCGGGCGGACAATTCGGCTCGCGGCCAGGAGAACGGTGCCACGCCGGGCCCAACGGTTCTACAATCGAGTCGAGAGCAGCACGCCAAGGGGTAATGGGATGGTGATCAACGAGTCGCTGGTCAGGAACCGGCCGGTCTCGGGGCTCCTGTCGCTCTGGCAGACGTCCGTCGGCAAGAAGTTTGTCATGGCGATCAGCGGCATCATCCTGTTCGGCTACGTCATTCTCCATCTCTGGGGCAACCTGCGCGTCTTCTACGGCCCGGAGGCGCTGAACCAGTGGGGCGTGTTCCTGCGTGTGGCCGGTGACCCGTTCTTCCGCAGCCAGCAACTGCTCTGGATCGTGCGAGTCATCCTCCTGGTGGCGCTGATCCTGCACGTCACCGCCGCCTACCAACTCAGCCGGCGGGATTACGCGAGCCGACCGGCCGGCTACGCGCTGCGCAAGAACCTGGAGTCCACCTACGCCTCGCGAACGATGCGCTGGGGCGGAGTCATCATTCTGCTGTTCGTGATCTACCACGTGCTGGATCTGACCACCGGCACACTGCACCCGGCCACGTATGCGCCCTTCCGAGAAGGCGATATCTACAGCAACGTTATCGGCGATTTCCGCGTCTGGTACGTTACCCTGATCTACGTGGCGGCCGTGATCGTCCTGGGCATGCACCTGTATCACGGCGTCTGGAGCATGTTCCAGACGCTCGGCCTGAACAGCTCCCGCTGGGATCGCCTCTGGCGAAACGTGGCGACGTTCTTCGCTGTAGTGCTCACCCTGGGCAACATCGCCATCCCGGTCTCCATCTTGATCGGGATCGTGCGCTAGAACTGCGGAGGTCACTGCCTTGGCCATCACCGCCGCCCCCGCTTCGGCACCCATCGCCTATCGCGTCGCGGACGAGCCGCTGGACGGGAACGTCCCGGACGGCCCGCTCGAGCAGAAGTGGGAGCGGCGCCGGTTCGAGATGAAGCTGGTGAACCCGGCGAACCGGCGCCGCTACACCGTCATCGTCGTCGGCTCCGGCCTGGCCGGGGCGTCCGCCGCGGCCTCGCTTGGGGAGCTGGGCTACAACGTCAAGTGCTTCTGCTATCAGGACAGCCCGCGCCGAGCGCACAGCATCGCCGCCCAGGGTGGGATCAACGCGGCCAAGAACTACCGCAACGACGGCGACTCGGTCTTCCGGCTCTTTTACGACACGATCAAGGGCGGCGACTTCCGCTCGCGGGAGGCGAATGTCTACCGCCTGGCCGAGTTGAGCGTGAACATCATCGACCAGTGCGTCGCCCAGGGGGTGCCGTTCGCCCGCGAATACGGCGGCCTGTTGGATACCCGCTCCTTTGGCGGTGCCCAGGTGTCCCGCACGTTCTATGCTCGCGGCCAGACCGGCCAGCAGCTTGAGCTGGGCGCCTACCAGGCGCTCTGCCGGCAGATCGCCGCCGGGACGGTGACGATGTACTCCCGGCATGAGATGCTGGAGCTGGTGGTGGTGGACGGCCGGGCACGCGGGATCGTCACCCGCGATATGGTCACCGGCGAGATCGAGTCGCACGTGGCCGATGCGGTCCTGCTCTGCACGGGTGGCTACGGCAACGTCTTCTACCTGTCCACCAACGCCCGCGGCTGCAACGCCACCGCCATCTGGCGGGCCTACAAGAAGGGCGCGGCCTTTGCCAACCCCTGCTTCACGCAGATCCACCCCACCTGTATCCCCGTCTCTGGCGACTACCAGTCCAAGCTGACGCTGATGAGCGAGTCGCTCCGCAACGATGGCCGGGTGTGGGTGCCGAAGCGCCCCGGCGACACACGCCCGCCGAACGAGATCCCCGAGGACGAGCGGGACTACTACCTGGAGCGCAAGTACCCCAGCTTCGGCAACCTGGCCCCGCGCGACATCGCCTCGCGCGCCGCCAAGGAGGTCTGTGACGAAGGCCGGGGAGTGGGGCCGGGCGGCCGCGGCGTCTACCTCGACTTCTCAGAGGCGATCCAGCGCCTGGGGGTCGAGCGTATCCGCGAGCGCTACGGCAACCTGTTCGAGATGTACGAGCGGATCACCGGCGAGGATCCGTACAAGGTGCCGATGCGCATCTACCCCGCCGTCCACTACACCATGGGCGGGCTGTGGGTGGACTACAACCTCATGAGCACGATCCCGGGCCTGTTCGTCGGCGGCGAGGCGAACTTCTCCGACCACGGTGCGAACCGGCTCGGGGCGAGCGCGTTGATGCAGGGCCTGGCCGACGGCTACTTCATCCTCCCGGCGACGATCCCGAACTTCCTCGCCAGCGTCAAGCCAGATGGGATGAAGCCGGACCGGCCGGAGTTCCGCGAGGCCGAGGCGGAGGTACGGCAGCGGATCAAGACGCTGCTCTCGATCAACGGATCGAAGTCGGTCGACTTCTTCCATCGCGAGCTGGGCCACGTGATGTGGAACAACTGCGGGATGGCCCGCAGTGATGCCAGCCTGCGCGAGGCGCTGGCCCGTATCCCGGAGATCCGCGAGGAGTTCTGGCGCGACGTCCGGGTTCTCGGCGAGAACGAGGAGCTGAACCAATCGCTCGAACGGGCCGGCCGGGTCGCCGATTTCCTGGAGCTGGCCGAGCTGATCTGCCTGGACGCCTGGCACCGTACCGAGTCGTGCGGCAGCCACTTCCGGGTGGAGAGCCAGACCGAGGATGGCGAAGCGCTGCGCGACGACGAGCACTTTGCCTACGTGGCCGCCTGGCAGTACGGCGGCAAGGATTGCCCGCCGATCCTGCACAAGGAGCCGCTCCACTTCGAGTACGTGCATCTCACTGTCCGCAGCTACAAGTGATCCCCATCCGGGCGCTGGCCGCGGGCCGATACGGGAGACGGATAGACGACGCATGAACCTGATATTGAAAGTGTGGCGGCAGAAGAACGCCGCGGATCCTGGCCGGTTCGTCACCTACCAGGCGCGGGACATCAATGAGCACATGTCCTTCCTGGAGATGCTGGACGTTGTCAACGAGGACTTGATCGCCCGGGGCGAGGATCCCATCGCCTTCGACAGCGATTGCCGCGAAGGGATCTGCGGCACCTGCGGCTTCATGATCAACGGCATCGCGCACGGCCCGCAGCGGGCCACCACCGTGTGCCAGCTCCACATGCGCCACTTCAAGGACGGCGACGAGCTGGTGCTGGAGCCCTGGCGCGCCGCGGCGTTCCCGGTGATCAAGGACCTCGTCGTGGACCGATCGGCGTTCGACCGGATCATCCAGGCGGGCGGCTACATCTCGGTCAACACCGGCAGCGCCCCGGAGGCGAACACCATCCCGGTGCCGAAGGAGCATGCCGAGCGCGCCCTGGATGCCGCGGCCTGTATCGGCTGCGGCGCCTGCGTCGCCGCCTGCCCGAACGCCTCGGCGATGCTGTTCACCGCTGCCAAGGTGGCCCACCTGAACCTGCTGCCCCAGGGACAGCCGGAGCGGTTCCGACGCGTGCGCAACATGGTGGCACAACACGATGCCGAGGGGTTCGGCCACTGCACCAACCACGGCGAGTGCGAGGCGGTCTGTCCGAAGCAGATCTCGCTGAACTTCATCGCGCTGCTGAACCGGGAGCTGCTTCGGTCCGCCCTGCGTGGCTGAGGCCACTCTGCGTCTGCGGCCCGCGGCGCGGCTGGCACATGCCGTGCACCCCTGTCCGGGTTCAACACCGATGAACGAGGGCAGGGTGACATGGCCAAGCGCAGGGTGAGCCGCGCGGCGCGGAAGGACGAACTCTCCGGGCGCAAGAACGAGCTACGGGCGGCGCGGATCGAGGGCGACGAGCCGGGCGGCAGCGTGGAGGACGACGGGGCGATCCCGTCCGACGACGCGCAGGTGGCGAGCGAGTCGATGGTGCTCGAGCGGCTACCCCACGGCCGCGCCCCGCGCGGCCGCCAGCGGACCGGCGACCCACCCGCGGTGTGACCTGGGCCGCCAGCCCGAAAAGGCGCCGCGGGCTACTCTCCAGGCCAGGCGGCGTCGAAGCGGCGCGCCTCCGCCTCCAGGGACAGGCGCGCGCGCTGCAGCCAGGGGAATGGGGTCAGCAGGTTGAAGCGATCGATCGCCGCGTTGGCCGCCCGCACCCGCTCCAGGTGCGCGGCACGCTGGGCGGCACGCTCGCTCGGACGAGGGCCCGGCCAGCTCGTGCTCGCCGCGCGGACCGCGTCTACCGCCTGCTCCATGATTCGGCTCGCCTCCACCCAGGGGGGCGCAAATCCGTGGTCGCTGAGGATCTTGTAGGCCAGTTCCCAGTCGCGTGCGTAGGGATTGGTTTCGATGCGGAGTGGCTGGCCCTGGCCGGGCAGGTTGTCGAAGTCGCCCCGCTCCTGCGCCTCGCGGATCTTGCGCTCCACCAGGTCTTCCCAGGTGGCGGCGACTTCCAAGTGGTCGTCCTCGCGTCGAACCGGCGCCATCGTCACTCCCGGGGGCGAGGATACCAGGCCCGGCCGCGGGGCGTCGACGGGCTGCCCCGCCCTCGCTCCCGGCTTCGCGGGCCGGTGCCCGGGGATGCCCCGCGGCTGGGCTGCCAGGCGGTACAATACGCCTGACTGCTCTGACGTGGCCCGCTAGCCGTATTCGGGAGTCGTTCGTGAGCTTCTCGCGCTATCCTCGTCGCCCCGTCTGGCCCGCGAAACCGCGGCGCGAGCCGGAGCCGTTGCCGCCGTCGACCGTATCCGACGAGCGGGCCCGGGAGATTGCGCAGTCGTATCTGTCGCGCGAGCACAGCGGCTTGTTCGCGCTGCCGCCGGTGCTGGGGGCGCTGCGCGGGCGCGAAGTCTGGTTCGTGCAGGTCGGTCGGCTCGGCGCCCACGGGGTAGTCGGTGAGCTGGTGGTGGACGCGGCAACCGGGGCGATCAGCGACGTCCGCCTGGACGACTAGCGTCAGGCGCGCTCAGTCCAGGTACTCGCGCAGCTTCTGGCGCAAGCCGGGGCGGCGGAGCTTGGCCAGCGCCTCGGCCTCGATCTGGCGGATCCGCTCGCGGCTCACCCCGAGCTCCTCAGCGATCTCGCTCAGCGTGCGGTCCTGGCCGTCCTCCAGCCCGAAGCGCATCCGGATCACCTGGCGCTCGCGCGGTGTCAGGATGGTCCGAAACGCCTCGTCCAGGTAATCCTTCAGCAGCGAGGCGGAGGCCAGATCGCTGGGGGTATGGACGGTGCGATCAGCGATCAGGTCGGAGATGGTGCTGTCCTCTTCGTGGCCGATCGGTGTCTCGAGCGAGATCGGCTGCTTGGCCGCGTTGACGATCTGGTCGATCTTGTCCGCGGTAGTGTTCAACTGCTGCGCGAGCTCCTCGCGCGTCGGCTCGCGGTTCAGCGACTGCTGCAGCTCGCGCGAGGCGTTGTACAGGTGGCTGATCGCTTCGATCATGTGCACCGGCACGCGCACCGTCCGCGCCTGGTCGGCGATGGCGCGAGTAACGGCCTGGCGGATCCACCAGTAGGCGTAGGTGCTGAAGCGATAGCCCTTGCGCCAATCGTATTTCTCCACCGCCCGCCCCAGGCCGATGTTGCCCTCTTGGATGAGGTCCAGGATCGGCAGCCCCCGCCCCATGTACTTGCGGGCGACCGAAACTACCAGTCGCAGATTGCTCTCCGTCAGCCGCCGGCGCGCCTCCTCACCCCGGGCAACCGCCTCTTCCAGGCTGGCGCGCTCTTCCGGGGACAGGCTCGTCTCCTGGCTGAGCCGGGCCCCGGCTTCCCGCCCAGCCTCGTAGGCCTGGGCGAGGCTGATCTCCTCGTCGGCGGTCAGTAGCGGCACGCGGCTGATGTCGCGCAAGTAAATGGCAGCCGGTGTCTCGGGGGCGTACTCTTCGACGCCGGGCGCCAGCGGGGCGATGCCTTCGCGGAAGCCCAGGCCGGGGGCACGCTCCCCGATGATCTCGTCCGGCTCGGCCGCGGCCGCCTCTTCCCAGGACGGCTCCGCCTCACCCTCTTCGTACAGCACGATCCCGGCGTCGTCCAGCAGGTCGCGGACTTCGTCGAGGTCTTGTGGGGTGTCGGCAACCGCGCGGACAACGTCCGCCAGGGTCAGGAAGCCCTGGCGCTGCTTGAGCGCGAGGAGCCGGTCGCGATGTTCTTCAAGACGCTGTCGGTGTTCAGCCATCGATGCGCGTGGGCGATTGCTTTCAGGCAGGGCCGACGTACTGTTGAAATTCACCGTGCTCAATCACTGCACCTCCTGGTGCTTCGGGCCCGAGGGTTCGCAAGAGTAGTGCCCGAGTCTGCTTCACCACTGCCGGCCTGCGCTGTCCCCTACAATGCAGTGTACGTGGAAACACGCCAGACGCTCGTGGCCGCCAGCCAAACGGCCCGCGTCCCGCGTGAGCCCGGGCCAGCGAGCCCGTCAGTAGGAAAGGGGATGGTGTATGGCGCGCTGCGCGCGCTGCGGACGGAAGGTGGACAAGCCCTCGCGGAGTGTTGACGCCGGCGAGATTGTATGCCCAACATGCCGCCCGCCTGCACAAAAACAGTCGAATCAACGGAGTGACAGCCAGGAACGCCGGCAGCCGCGGCCGGAGGCCCCCCCGGCAGCCGCGGAAGCACCAGCCAGTGTACAAGAGATAGCACCGGAGAGCGAGCCCCAGGCTGTCTGAAAGAATCCTGGTCCATTGTGTCTGCGCCACCCGGGGGAGGGGCAGAGACCCATGCCCCCGGGCGGTATTGCCCTTGCGACCTGCACAACCCCCGGCCGGGCTGGCGGGAAGCCAGCGCCGAGGATGTCTTGCCTGAGCGAACGCAGCCGGTTCGGTCAGCCGCCAGGGAGGCAGCCACCGCAGATCGGGCGGCTGCCTCAGCGGCGCACCGGCTGAACCCGGCCAGCCACCTGTCGTGCCGCCGCCACCATGTTGCGCAGGCTGGGGATCACCTCGGCCCAGCCCCGGGTCTTCAGCCCGCAATCCGGGTTGACCCACACCTGCCCCGGGTCCAGCGTGGAGAGGATGGAGCGTAGCCGACGGATCATCTCCGCCACATCTGGCACAGCCGGGGAGTGGACATCGTACACGCCCGGGCCGATGTCGCGACTGTAGCCGCGCCGCCGGAAGACGTCCAGCAACCCCTCCGCCGAGCGAGAGAATTCGATCAGCAACACGTCGGCATCCATCGCTTCGAGGGAGTCGAAGATCGCCGCGTCGTTGAAGTCGCTGTAGCACATGTGTGTCTGGATCTGCGTCTCCGGGCGAGCGACGCCGACAGCGAGCCGGAAGCAATCCACCGCCCAGGTCAGGTACTCTGGCCAGCGCTCGCGCCGCAGCGGGAGCCCCTCGCGCAGCGCCGGCTCGTCCACCTGGATCACCCGCAGTCCGGCGGCCTGGAGGTCCGCGACCTCGTCGCGCACCGCCAGCGCGAGCTGGCGGCAGGTCTCCGCGCGCGGCTGGTCGTCGCGCACGAACGACCAGTTCAGCAGCGTGATCGGCCCGGTGAGCATCCCCTTGACAGGCTTGCGGGTGAGCGACTGGGCAAACGTGGCCCAGCGGACTGTCATCGGCTCCGGCCGGGAGACGTCGCCGTACAGCAGCGGAGGCCGAACATAGCGCGAGCCGTACGATTGCACCCAGCCGTGCTGGGTAAAGGCGAAGCCTCGCAGCCGCTCGGCGAAGTATTCCACCATGTCGCCGCGCTCGAATTCGCCGTGGACCAGCACGTCCAGCCCCAGCTCTTCCTGGAGCCGAATCACCTCACGCGTTGCCTGCTCCACCGCCCGGTCGTACTCGGCTTCGGAGAGCTGGCCATCGCGAAGCTGGCGGCGAGCCTTGCGGAGATCGCTGGTCTGCGGGAACGAGCCGATCGTGGTAGTGGGTAGCAACTCTGGGAGCCCGAGCCGCTGGCGCTGGGCCGGCCGGCGCGCAGCGAAGGGGGCCGCGCGGGCCAGCTCGGCCTCGCCAACGGCCTGAAGCCGAGCCCGTACCGCCTGGTCACGCGTCAGCGCCGAGGTCCGGCGGCTCGCCACCACCTCGCGGCTGCGGGCCAGCGCCTCCGCGATCGCCGCCGCTCCCGCGCGTACCGCCCGGGCGAGGCTGACCACCTCCGCCACCTTCTGCTCGGCGAACGCCAGCCAGGGCCGCAGATCCGGGCCGGAGACCGGAGGGGGCTCCAGTTCCACGCTGATCGGCACGTGGAGCAGCGAGGAGGAGGGATTGACGATCAGCCGCTCGGCCGGAACGGCTCGCTGCACTCGGGCGAGCGTCTCCAGCGCCTGATCCAGGTCGGTCCGCCAAACGTTGCGGCCATCCACGACGCCGGCGCCAAGCCACTTGTCCGCCGGGAAGCCGTGCTGCTCCAGCAGCTCCAGGTTCTCCGGTCCACGCACCAGGTCCAGCCCCACGCCCTCCACTGGGAGCGAGACCAGCGTCTGGTACGCCTCGCCGACGTGGCCGAAGTAGGTCTGCACCAGCAGCTTCGCCCCACCCCGGGCTGTCGCCAGCGCCGTGTAGGCCCGCCGCAGCGCGGCCAGATCGGCCTCGGAGCGCTCCTGCACCAGGCAGGGCTCGTCAAGCTGAATCCAGGCGGCGCCTTGCTCGGCCAGCCGGCGGACAACCTCCTGGTAGACGGGCAGCAGCGCGTCGAGCAGGTCCCGCAGCGGGTCCAGCCCCGGCTCAACCGCTCGCCCGAGCAGCAGGAAGCTGACCGGACCGAGCAGCACCGGCCGGGCGGGGATGCCCAGCGCCTGCGCCTCGGCCAGCTCGTCAAACGGCTTGCTGCTGGCCAGCGTGAACCGTTGCCCGGCGGAGAGCTCAGGGACGAGGTAGTGATAGTTGCTGTCGAACCACTTGGTCAGCCCGAGCGCGGGAACCCCCTCGGCGCCACGCGCCATGGTGAAGTACGTTTCCAGGTCGACCTGGCCTTCGGTCCAGCCGAAGCGGGGCGGCACCGCGCCCACCAGCGCGATGGTATCCAGCACGTGGTCGTACAGCGAGAAGTCGCCACTGGGGATCAGGTCAAGGCCGGCCTGCTGCTGGAACCGCCAGCTCTCCTGGCGGAGCTGCGCCGCGGTAGCCAGCAGCGCTTCAGAAGACTCTTTGCCGGCCCAATACGCTTCTAGGGCACGCTTGAGCTCACGCCGCTTACCGATACGCGGGTAGCCCAGGTTCGCCGCTTGCACCATGTCGCCACGCCCCTTCGGGTGTGCCCCGCTCACACCCCGGGGCCAGCACACCCCATTGTAGGCACGGCTACGGAGGGCAGGCAAAGGCGCGCTGGCGCTCCCATTGTCGCTAAAGGGTTCCGAGATGCACTCCACTCAGGTCGCCGTCCCGTTTGTCCCCCCGCCGCTACGCTCCGTCGCGGATACGGGACTGTCTCCGGCGTTCCTGTCGGATCTCCTCCTCAAGCTGCTGTACTTCGGCGGCAGCGCCAGCGGAACCGAGCTGGCGCGGCGAATTCGCCTCCCGTTTTCTAACGTGCTCGACGGCCTGCTGGATGGACTGCGCCGCCAGGCGCTGGTCGAGGTGCGCGGCGGCGCCAGCACTCTGGCGAGCGGCTACGAGTACATGCTGACCGATCGGGGCCGCGCCCACGCCCAGGAGCTGGCGGAGCGCAGCCGCTACGCCGGGCCGGCCCCGGTCCCGATGCCGCAGTACCGCGCGTCGGTCAAGGCGCAGACGGTGCGCGAGGCGCGGGTCGGCCGCCAGGAGCTCGCGCTCGCGTTCAGCGACCTGATCTTCCCCGCGCGTATCCTGGAGCAGGTGGGCCCAGCGGTCCGCTCCGGCCGCTCGGTGTTCCTCTTCGGCCCCCCGGGAAACGGGAAGACCTCGCTCGCGGAGCGGATGGGCTGGCTGCTCGGCGGCGCGGTGTTTCTGCCGCACGCCCTCGAGCACGACGGCCAGGTGATCAAATTCTTCGATCCCGTCTATCACACCGCCCTCGAGGCGGACGATGGGCGAGTGGACGACCGCGACCGCCGCTGGGTGCTGTCTAAGCGGCCGTTCGTGGTGGCCGGCGGCGAGCTGACCCTCGAGCTGCTCGATCTGACCTACCTGGAAAGCGGCCGCTTCTACGAGGCGCCACTGCAGCTCAAGGCCAACTGCGGCGTCTTCCTGCTCGACGACTTCGGCCGCCAGCAGGTCTCGCCGCGCGCGCTGCTCAACCGCTGGATCGTCCCGCTGGAGAAGGGGGTAGATTATCTCACCCTGCACAGCGGCCAGACGCTGGCGGTGCCGTTCGACGAGCTGCTGGTGTTCTCCACCAACCTGGAGCCGCGGGACCTGGTGGACGAGGCGTTCCTGCGGCGCATTCGCTACAAGATCCACATCCCCGATCCCGGTCCAGAGGAGTTCCGGGCGATCCTGGAGCGGGTCTGCGCGGCGCACAACCTCGAGCTGGACGAGCGGGCGCTGGCGCTCCTCGACGCCTACTACCAGGAGCACCACCTGCCGCGCCGCGCCTGCCACCCGCGCGACCTGGTCGACCAGCTCCGCGACATCGCCCACTTCCAGGGCGAGACGCCGCGCCTCAGCCCCGAGCTGCTCCGCCTCGCCTGCCAGAGCTATTTCGTCCGACTCGACTGAGCGCGGCGTCCCTCCGCGTCGGCCGCGTCCGCGGCCCAGCGCGCCAGGAATGGGTAGCTGAAGGCGCGCTGGTGCTCGGCCGGTCCGTAGTGCTGAAGCTGGAGGCCCCGCGCCTGCGCCCGGCGGCCGATCGTGGCAACGGGAATGCCGCCGGGGCGGAGCCCGCCCGCCAGCGCGAACAGCCAGATCGCGTCGAACGACGGGATGTACTCCGCGTACGGCAAGACCGCCGGGAAAACCTCGCGGAGCAGCCGAATGATCCGCTGGCCATGCGCCTCGGCCGCGTGGTGGCGCACCTCGCCGCACTGGCTCACGTAGATCCCCCCCACGGCCAGGCGCCGGGCGATCAGCTCGAAGAAGTGCCGCGCGTACAACTGCCGCGCCGGCCCCACGTCGCCCGGATCGGTGAGATCGCCGATGACCACGTCGTAGCCGGCCTCGCTCGCCTCCTCGCGCAGGAACGCCTCGGCATCGCCGATTACCAGCCGGACGCGTGGATCATCGAAAGCGCCAGCGTGCCAGGTGGGCAGGTGAGCCCGGCACACCTCCACCACTGCCTGATCGATGTCCACCGCGGTGACCTCGACCACGCTCGGGTGCCGCAGCACCTCCCGTAACGTCGCCCCCTCGCCCGCGCCCAGGATGAGCACCCGCTGCGGACGGGGGTGCGCCAGCAGGGCGGGATGGACCAGCAGCTCATGGTACAGCCGCTCGTCCAGTTCCGCTGACTGGAGCTTGCCATCCAGAATGAGGCACCAGCCGAGCGGCTCGAGCCGGGCAATCTCGATCCGCTGGTAGGGGCTCTGGAGTGCAACCCGCGTCTCCAGACGGCGAAAGAGGTGGATATCCCCCGGCGCGTGCTCATCCACCAGCCAGTCCCGCTCCAGCGCCGCCCGGTCATCCCACGCGGACATCTCCCTCCCCTCGTTGGCCCCAGTCCGGCCGATCTCCCGAGGCCGCGGCTACTTCACTACGCCGAGTGTCAGCGCCCGCACCAGGTAGCGCTGCGCCAGCAGCGCCAGGATGATGGGCGGGGTCATCGCCATGATCGCCCGCACCATCAGGAGCTGCGTTCCGCCGGTGCCAGCCAGGATGTAGGTGATCGGCCGCGCCCACTGCACGCTCAGCACCAGCGCGAACAGGTAGTCGTTCCAGGCGGCGGCGAAGGCGAGCATCCCGGCGGCCACCACTGCCGGCCGTACCAGCGGGAACAGCACCCGCCACAGCGCTTGCCAGTGCGAGCAGCCGTCCACCAGCGCCGCCTCCTCCAGCTCGCGCGGAATACTGACGAAGGCGTCCCGCAGAATCAGCACCGCGAACGGAAGCCCGAAGATGCTGTTGGCGATGATCATGGACAGCACGTTGTCCACCAGCCCCAGCAACCGCATCATCAGGTAGAACGGGATCAGCAGCGCGATCGGGTAGATGAAGCGCGGCCCCAGACACAGGATGGTGAGCCAGGGCGTGAACCTGCGACCGCGCAGCCCGGCCAGGCCATAGGCGGCGCTCCCTCCCAGCATCACCGAGATCACCGCGCTCCCGCTGGCAATCGCCAGGCTGTTCAGCAGCGCCATCCGATCCAGCTCCCAGCGGGTGGCCAGCTCCCCCTTCCACATGCCAAGCGTGGGGGTGTAGTTCACGAACGGGACGTAGCCGCGATACAGGTCCAGCCCGCTCTTCAGCGACGTCGTGACTGTCCAGTAGAAGGGAAATAGCAGCCAGAGCGTAGCGACGGCGATAGCAGACCAGCGCAGCACGTTGGCCCAGCCGCGCCGCCGCGAGGTGTAGCGTCGTCCAGCCTGCATTTCGCGTGGAGCTCCCCGGCCCGATGGTCGACGAGCCCCCCAGGACCCGTTACCCGTGCAGAAGGGTACCAGCGGGCGGGGCTCGCGCTCCACCCGGCCTGACAGGCCCGCTCGGTACGAGCGGCTATATCCGTTTCAGCGGCCGCCGGAGCCTGGAAACGGGGACGGTGATGACGCAGGGCACGCGCGCGTCAGGGCTGACCTCTGAGGGCTACCCGGCCCGGTGCCGCGCCGAGCCAGGCAGATCGACCATTGTGCCGCCCCGCATCCCGGCTCCAGCACGTCCTTGCCGGCGACGTCGCCCAGTACATGCAGGTCATCCTCGGGAATCGCCCAGATCCTCCAGGTGCACTCCGGCGTGTTCAGTTGCGCGGCGTGCCACGCCTGGGACGCATCGCTTGCGGCGTCCCGGTAGGCGCAGTTCCTGGCCGCATCCTCCGATAGCCCCGTTCGTGCTCTCTGGTCGCTTTCAGCTACGGCTGCGAGAAGCGCTGGGCGTTGCCCAGGTGCGGCCAGGCGTAGGCCTGCACGTTGGCGAAGATCTGGCGGATGTGGTTACGGTCGTGGTGGACCCACTCGTGGAGCAGGTCGACGAGCCGCAGGTAGCCAACGGTGGGATGATAGCCCCCATGTCCCAGGTTCTCCTCGCGTAGCCCGGCGACGAGAACCAGGCTGTCGTCGCGCAGGGCGAGAAACTCCCGCAGCAGGTCTTCCCCGTGCCGCTCGCAGTCACGCCGCTCGCGAGCGACGGCCGCCTGGTTCCAGGCGGTCAGTGCGGACTCGGGCGCCGCGAGGATGGCGCGGATGCGGCCGTTGAAGCCGCGACGCTCGGCCTCGATCAGGTGGCCGAGCACTTCCTTCACGCACCATTCGCCGGGGGCCGGGTGCCAGGCCAGGGCGCGCTCCGGCAGCGCCGCCAGCTCCGCCTCAACCGTATGCGCGGCGGCGCGCAGCAGGCCGGAGACGTCGCGGAAAGTTAGCAGGCTCGGCTCCTCATTCATGCTTGCGCCTCCCCGCTCATTGTGGCGGTTGATGGTGTGTCACGGCGAGCGGGCCCGCCGTTATCGCGCCGCGACCCGGCGTGGCACGACGGTGACCTGATCGCTTGCCGCGCGTTGCTGGCGCAGCGGCCTGGCCTGCCGCTGGCGCTCCCGCGTCCGACTTTCGAACACGGCCGCGAAGAAGCGGTTGGCGCCCGGGGCGAGCCGGTCGTGCAGCGTCTGGAACAGGTGCGCGGCGTCGTAGCCGGGCCAGTCGGGCGGGACCAGCTCGGGCGGGAGGTTAGGATCCTCCAGGAAGAAGCGCTGGTACTGGTGGATGAGCCAGAAGCGCAGCACGAAGGCGCGGGCGTCGGACACCCCCGCTTCGGCGATCTCGGCCAGCACGTGCTCCCAGCGCAGGAACTCGCGGTAGGCGGCGGCGAGCCGTTCCAATGGCCAGACCCGCGCTGCCAGCGTCCGGGCCTCGCCCGAGGAAAGGGAGGCGCCGCGGAACTGCTCGATGTACGGGGTGACGCCGAGATCCTCCGCCAGCTCGGTGACTTCCCGGCGCAGGTCGTGCGGACTGATCCAGGCGCCGGCTGCGAGGGGGCCGAAGCCCAGGTACTGGATCCGTTTCCGAAAGTGGTCGCGCAGGCTGCGCTGGGCTTCGGGGATGGAGTAGGTGAGCAGGTGCCACTGGCCGTCCCAGGGCTCGCGGCGGGGCTGGAAGATGCGTGCCGCGCCCTCCTGAATCAGTGCCCGACCATGCCGGGTGAGCCGATAGTAGCTGCGGTTCCCCTGGCGGGTAGCCTCGATCCAGCCGGCGCGGCTCATCCGCGACAGCACGGCACGCAGCGCCGGTTCGGACAGGCCGAACTCGGCCGCGAGGCGGATCAGGCTGCCGACCCAGATCTCCCCGCCGTAGTGGCGGATGTAGTCGCCCCAGAGCGTAAAGAGCATCGCCTGGGGGCGGGGCGTCCCCGCGAACGGTGGTGCTAGCTCCGTCCCGGGCGCGTCGGACCGTACACTCTCCTGGTACATGCCTGCTTCATTGTACCGGCGAGTCGCTGCTTGACCGTGCTCGGCGCGGCTGAAACAATGGGCCCCACAGGGGAATGAAGCGCGGAGTGTCGGGACGGGTGCTGCCCGTGTCCGAGGAGGGGCGACAATGACGCTGGACGTGGTGACCAACAGGGCGATTTCGGCGGCGGAGCTGGGGATCCCCGAGCAGTTCAATGCCGCCAGCTACTACGTGGACCGCAACGTCCAGGAAGGGCGGGGCGGCAAGGTCGCCATCGAGGCGGGCGACGAACGGATTACCTATCAGCAGGTACTGGAGCGGGTGAATCAGACGGGCAGCCTGCTGCGCGATGCCCTGGGGGTGCGGCGCGAGGAGCGGGTGCTGCTGCTGCTGCTGGACACCCCGGAGTTCGCCTACAGCTTCTTCGGGGCGATGAAGATCGGCGCTGTCCCGATTCCAACCAATACGCTGCTCAAGCCAGCGGACTACCAGTACATCCTGAATGACTCGCGCGCCGGGGTAGCGATCGTCAGCGAGGCGCTGCTGCCGCAGCTCCAGGCCATCCCGCGCGAGCAGCTCCGCTTCCTGCGTGAGGTCGTCGTCGTTGGCAACGCCCCGGCCGGGACACGCTCGTTGAGCGAGCTGATGCAGGTGCAGCCGACGACGCTGGAGGCGGCGGAGACCAGCCGCGACGACGCCGCCTTCTGGCTGTACTCCTCGGGCAGCACCGGCTTCCCCAAGGGCTGCGTCCACCTGCACCACGACATGGTGATCTGCTCTGAGCTGTACGCCAAGGGAATTCTGCGCATCTCCGCTCAGGACCGCACCTTCAGCGTCGCCAAGCTGTTCTTCGCCTACGGCCTCGGCAACGGCCTGTACTTCCCCTTCGCGGTCGGGGCGACGACAATTCTCTGGGCCGGGCCGCCGACGCCACCGAACATCTACGCGGTGGTCGAGCGGCACCGGCCAACGCTGTTCTTCTCGGTGCCCACCAGCTATGCCATGCTGCTGGCGCACCAGCGCGAGGGCGGGCCGGACTTCGACCTGTCGAGTGTTCGCCAGGGCGTTTCGGCTGGCGAGGCGCTCCCAGCGGCGCTGTTCCAGCGCTTCAAGGAGCGCTTCGGGGTCGAGATCCTGGACGGCATCGGCTCCACCGAGATCCTGCACATCTTCATCTCCAACCGTGCGGGGGCGGTGCGGCCGGGCAGCAGCGGCCAGATCGTCCCCGGCTACGAGGCGAAGCTGGTGGACGAAGAGAACCGGCCGGTACCCCAGGGCGAGATCGGCAACCTGCTCATCAAGGGCGACTCGACCTGCGCCTACTACTGGAACAAGCACGAGAAGACGAAGGACACCATCGAGGGCCACTGGATCCGCACCGGCGACAAGTACTACCAGGACGCCGACGGCTACTTCTGGTATGCCGGCCGCAGCGACGACATGCTCAAGGTCGGCGGCATCTGGGTTAGCCCGGTCGAGATCGAGAACACGCTGATCGAGCACCCGGCTGTTCAGGAGGCCGGGGTCGTCGGCCGGGCAGACCAGGACGGGCTGATCAAGCCGATGGCCTTCGTCGTGCTCCGGCCCGGGCACCAGGGCAGCCCGGAGCTGGCGCGCGAGCTCCAGAAGTTCGTCCGCGGCCGGATTGCGGAGTACAAGCGCCCGCGCTGGGTGGAGTTCGTGGCCGAGCTACCCAAGACGGCCACCGGCAAGACGCAACGCTTCAAGCTGCGCGAGCTTGCCACCTTGGAGACGCGGTAGCGCGCCCTACGGGGCTTCGAGCGAGCGCGAGCGTTCCGGTTCTGCTACACTCTCTCCGAGCGGAACGAATCGGCAGCCCGCCCATGGCGGGGAGTCCTCCTCTTCTCGATCGCGCTGACGACTCGTCCTCTCGATGACGCGAGGAGTGAGCGCGACGTGATAGACAAGACGCTGGTCTGCCGTGATTGTGGCCGCCAATTCCCCTTTACCGCTGGCGAGCAGGAGTTTTACGCCAGCCGCGGCTTCGACAACGAGCCGTCCCGCTGCCCCGAATGCCGAGCGGCCCGCAAGGCCGAGAGCGGCCGCGCCGGGCGCTCGAGTGGCGGATACGGCCGCGAGCGACGCGACATGTATCCGGCGGTGTGTGCCCAGTGCGGCCGGGAGACCCAGGTGCCCTTCCAGCCGCGGGGCGACCGGCCCGTGTACTGCTCGGACTGCTTCGAACGCCAGCGGGCGCATCGCTAGCACCGCCCGGCCTGGGTGGAGCGCGGTGTTCTTCGCCGTGCTCGCCTGCCCATCCGGCGCGCCGCGGCGGAGCACGCGTGGCAGACCATCCGGGGCGAGCCCTGGCACTGAGCATTGAGAGGAGCACCGATGTCGAAGAAGGGCGGCAACAAGACCAAGCGACCGGCGAAGCCGCCGATGGGCAACAAGGGCCCGAAGAAGAAGTGAAGGGCTAACACCCATTATGGCTCGACGACGCCAGCGCGACCGGCGTCCGCCCCCGAGGCGGAGAGATTTCACGCGCCAAGACGATCGGTTCGCCGAGCGCGCGCTCGACGTCGCGGCGGCCCGGCTGGTGAGCGAGCACAGCACGGCGGAGCTACGCCTGCTGGTTCAGCGGAGCCGTGATGCCCGGTACTGGGCCGACGTGCAAGCGCAGCAAGAGCCCAGTCCGGAGGCGCTCCAGCGCTTCCGGGCCGCGGAGCGGTCTCTGCTCGAGGCCGAGCGAGCGCTGGCGCTGTCCGAGGCCGCGCCTGGCGATCCCGTCTGACGCCTGGCGGGGCTTCGGGAGCGCGTTACCCGATCTCCTCGGGCGCCACGGCGCGGTGCTCGTCCATCGAGCGGTAGGCAGCCAGCGCCACCTGGAGCGTCTTCAAGTTGTCCCGGCCGCTGGTCAGCGGCTCGGGACCACCCGCCGCGGCGCGGAGCAGGTCGCCCATCGGGCCGACGAAGGCGCCGGGGATCCAGGTGCCCGGTAGCTGCATGCTCTGCCGCTCGCCGTTGGTGTGCCGCTTCGAGATCACCCAGAGATCGTCCGGGGCGCCGTGGGGATAGTTGTCAAAGACGCCGAAGCGGCCGCCGAGTGCCCCCTCGGTGCCGTCGATCCGCAGGATGGCGTAGGTGTCGCCCGCCTGGTTGTTGTGCTCGGCGGAGACGAAGACTTGCTTTTCGGGGCCGTAGTCCAGCACGGTCAGCGTTCGCGTTTCGCCCTTGCCCGGCTGGCCGGGATACCAGGCGCCTCGAGAGAAGACCAGGGCCGGCTCGCCGAAGAGATAGCGCATCGTATCCAGGTAGTGGATGCTGTGGACGAAGATCTCCATCCGCGGCATGTCCAGCATCCAGGGCCAGGCGCGCCAGTCGGTGTTGATGTTCACGTCGATCCGCGCCCCGGTCGCGGTGCCGATCCAGCCGGCGTCCAGCAGCCGCTTGGCAGCGGCGACCAGCGGCTCCCAGCGCATCTGCTGGTTCACCGCCAGCTTCACTCCGGCTGCCTCGGCCGCCTCGACGATCCGCCGGGCGTTGTCGTAGGTCAGCGCCAGCGGCTTCTGGCAGAGGACGTGGCGCCCGGAGGCGGCAGCCCGTGGCGCTCCCTCCACCTGCACCCAGGGCGGCACCGCGAAGTCCACCACCTGCACCGCCGGGTCGGCCAGCAGCGCGTCCAGGCTGTCATAGGCGTGGGGGATGGCGAAGCGAGCGGCGGTCTGCTGCGCCGCGGCGAGGTTGACGTCGGCGATGGCTACCACGTTGTACCGGGCCTCCTGATAGGCCAGGAGATGCCCGGCGTTGACGATCGCGCCGGCGCCAAGGATGCCGATCCCGAGCGACGGCGCCGGGGATGGGGCGGGCTGATGGACCAGGAACTCCTCGAGGGCGGTCATGCCTGCTGTTCTCCCTGGGAACTGAGGAACGCTTCGAGCTGAGCGCGGGTGGGCAGTCCGGCGATCACCCCGAACGCCTGGACGTTCAGCGCTCCGCAGGCGCAGCCGCGCCATACTGCCTCCCGCAGCGAGCGCCCTTCGGCAAGCGAGACGGCCACTCCGGCCAGGAAGCTGTCGCCGGCGCCGGTCGGGTCGACCTCCCGCACGGGAAAGGCGGGGACGTGAAAGGCGTCGCCGCCGGAGCGGACGAACGCGCCCTGGGCACCCTGGGTGATGATGACCGTGTCCGGCCCGAGCGCAACCAGCTTCTCCGCCAACGCCGCCGGGCTCAGCGGCGCGTCGGCCGGCAGACCCGCGATGTAGCGGGCCTCCACCGCGTTCGGGACGATGACGTCAGTCAGGCGGAGCAGCGAGGGGGGCAGCGGCTTGTACGGGCCGGGGGTGAGCACAGTGCGGACGCCGTGGCGGCGGGCGAGCGCGAAGCCGGCCTCCACCGTTTCGACCGCCAGCTCGAGCTGAGCCAGCAGCAGCGCGCTGTCGGCGATCGCTGGCTCGAAGCGCTCCAGGTCGGCCGGGCTGAGCTCCTCGTTGGCGCCCGGGTCGACCACGGTGTAGTTCTGCTCGCCGGGGGTAATCATCACACAGAAACCGCCGGTTGGACGACCAGGGACGCGAACCAGGACCGGGGTTTCAACCCCCTCGTCCTGCCAGAAGCGTGCAGCGTACTCTCCCAGGATGTCCTGCCCCACCGCCACCGCCTGCCGCACCCGTGCCCCGAGCCGGGCGGCGGCGACCGCCTGGTTAGAGCCCTTGCCGCCATGCTCCGGGTGCAGATTCGTGCCGAGCAGCGATTCGCCGACCACCGGGAGCCGCGGGACGTTCAGGTGGAACCCGAACACATAGCTACTCAGAACGGCGATTCGCGGCTGGCTCACGGCGCGCTCCGAGCGGGGATGACGGTCGGCCGGCCGTTGCGCTCCACCACGCGCAGCGAGAAGCCGTCCCGCTGGATGGAGGCGTAGTCGTGCCCGGCGTTGGCCGGCCAGACGGAGAAGAAGCTGAACGGCTCGTCGCCCACGTTCACGGCCCGATGGGCGCAGCCGGGCGGAGTGTAGGCAACGGTGCCCGGCCGCAGCTCCAGTGCCTCGCCTCGGCCGTCCCGCCGGTCGAGCACCAGCATCCCGTGACCACGCAGCGCCAGGTACACCTCGCCGGCCTCCGGCCGGGCGTGGTAGTGGCCGCGGGTCATAAAGTACTCGTCGCCCACCCGGCCGGGTTGGATAATGGTTGAGCCGAAGCGGAGCTGGCCCTCCACCTCGGGCGCGAACGATTCGCCGTAGGTGTAGATGAGCGGATCGTCGGCCAGCAGCCGCGCCTCGGCCTCCGGGTCGCGGTAATAGCCACGCATGTCGCTGAGCCGGCGGGTGTACGTGGCGGCAGCGTCGCGGAGCTCGCCGCTGAGCAGGTCGAGCAGGGCGGTCAGCGATGGCACAGTCATGCGGTGGAGCCTCCATCGACAAATAGCGCGGTGCCGGTCACCCAGCTCGCCGCGTCCGAAGCCAGGTAGAGCACCGCCTGGGCCACATCCTCGGGCGTGCCGAGGCGCTTGATCGGCCGGCGCCCCACCATCTGCGTCCGCGTGCCCTCCGGGTCAGCCTGGCGGCTCAAGAACTCGTCCAACATCGCGGTCTCGATCGTCCCGGGGCAGACGCAGTTCACCCGGATCCCACGTGGGGCCAGCTCATGCGCCAGCGCCTTGGACATCGCCAGGATACCTCCCTTGGCGGCGGAGTACACCACCCAGTGCGGGTTGCCTTTGACCGCCAGCGTTGAAGCATTGTTGACGATGCAGCCGCCCACACGCTCCAGCAGCGGCACTGTGGCCTTAATGACCAGGAAGACGCCCTTGAGGTTCACGGACATGAGGCGGTCCCACTCGGCCTCGCTGGTCTCCAGCAGGCCCTTGACCAACGGAACCGCGGCGTTGTTAAACACCACGTCCAGCCGGCCGATCCGCTCGGCCGCCTCCGCGAGCCGCGCCATGTCCTCCGCCCGCGAGACGTCGATCTGCACGAACGTCGCCGCGCCGCCCGCGCGGCGGATCTCGTCGCGCACGGCCTCGCCGCTCGCCGCCACATCCGCCAGCAGCGCGTGTGCCCCCTCGGCTGCGAACGCGCGGGCGGTGGCCGCGCCGATCCCGGCCGCGGCGCCCGTCACCAGCGCCACCTTTCCCTCGAAGCGCACCGGGCTCCCTCCCGTCGATGAGGGTAGCGTACCGGAGCGTCTCCTTGCTCTCTAGTGCGCGAGCGGGGATTCGCTTGGCGATCACGAGCAGCAGGCATACTGATTGCCAACGTGGTGTCTGGTGCCGGATGATGGTGGACCGCGAGGCACGCGAGCCGCCCTCGCCGCTGCCAGATGGTGACCATCTCCCGCTTGCGCTCGCAGTGTGCCCAGCCCGTGGCCCGGTGGAGCTGCGCCGTCCTGCCGAGCTGCCAGGTCGGCTGAGCGAGGCTGGCGGGAGCATCGGACCGGGTCAGGAGCACGAACAGCGATGCAGGGCAAGGGGGTATCAGAGACGGAGCGGGGGGTTCAGGTCCTGCTGGTCGAGGACGACGACGACCACGCCGACCTGGCGATGCTCATGCTGGCCCGCTCACCCGTGGCAGAGTTCACCGTCGACCGGGTCGCGAGCGGGCAGGAGGCGCTGGAGCAGGCCGCCGGAAAGCGGTACGACGCGCTCCTCCTGGACTACTACCTACACGATGGCGATGGACTGACGCTGCTCGAGGAGCTGCGGTCCGTGGGGGTGGAAACCCCCGCGCTGCTGCTGACCGGGCTGGGCTCCGAGGAGATCGCGGCGCGCGCCCTGCGCGCCCGCGCGGATGACTATCTGCCCAAGGATGAGGGGCTCTCTGGGGACACCCTGGCGCGCACCGTGCGGGCGATGGTCGAGCGCCACCGGCTGCGGGAGGAGCTGGCAGTAGCCCGGGAGCAGGCGGCGCGGGCGGAGGCGGCGGTGGCCACGGGCAAGGCGGTGGCGCATGATCTCGCCACCCCGCTCAGCCTGGTGGTGGGATTGGCCGAGTTGCTGTTGCGCGACGAACCGAACCTCTCGCCCACCGGTCGCGCCTACCTGCAGGAGCTGCTGAGCAGCGCGGTGAAGGCGGGGGAGCTGCTGGCTCGGCTGAACCGGATCGCGGAATACACCGAGACCTCGTCGCCTGTCGGCCCGATCCTCGATCTGGAACGGGCCACGCGCGCCGACTAGCGCGCAGCCCCAGGCTCTGGCGCCGGCGGTGCGCTACGACAGCCCCTTGAGCCGGTGCGCCTCTTGCAGCGCCAGCCAGGCGCCGGCCTCGAAGAAGGCGTACAGCCGACGGTAGCGGCCATGGTAGATATCGGGCCGCGGCTTGCCCAGGGCGATCTCCCAGATGCCCCGCTCCAGCTCCTCCAGCCGATCCTTCAGCTCCGCCGGGCCGCGCGGGGGGAAGATATCGCGATATCCTTCGGGTGGCCCCGGGAACGTCGTCGCCTCTGGAGGGATCTTTGGGAGCCAGCCCATCACCAGCCGAGCGTGCAGGAGCGCGATCAGGCAGCGCACGTCGGCCGGGGTCAGCGATGCCGGCGCGCGCGTATCCAGCGGGTCATCGAGGCCGATGTCCGGCCCGACGACGTAGCGCAGCTCGTCGACGCTCCCGTCCTGGGCGCGCACCACCCAGCGCAGCCCCTCGCGCATCGCCTCCACGTGCGGCAGTGTCCGCTCGGCGAGATACGCTACCTGCTGCCGATCGTGGCGGGCATTGAGGTGGTCGCGCAGGACCGCCCGCGTCCCAACGTAGACCTTGGCAACGTCTAACAACTCGACGCTATCCGGACGAACGATCCCGTCCATGGTGGTCCACCCTCATCCGAGAGCAGCTATGGTAGAACGATTCGCTCGGTTTGTCTCGGTCTTAAGCTGTCCGCAGGCCGCGGCAATGTCGCGGCCGCGGCTCGCGCGCACGGTTACGCGCACCCCGTTGGCGCGGAGCACGTCGGCGAACTGGCGGATGCTGGCAGCGCTGGAGCTGGCGAACCCGGCCGCGGTCGGGTTGTAGGGGATCAGGTTCACGTGCAGCAACGCTGGCGGCAGCGCCGTGCGCAGCACCCTGGCCAGCTCCGCCGCATGCTCCGGGGCATCGTTCACCCCGCCGAGCATCACGTACTCGAAGCTGACCCGGCGGTCCGTCTCGGCGGCGTACTCCCGCGCCGCGGCAAGCACCTCCGCCAGGGGGTAGCGGCGATTGATTGGCATGATGCTGGAGCGGATGGCATCGTTCGGGGCGTGCAGAGAGACGGCTAGCCGGACGTGCAGCCCTTCGTGGGCGAGCTGGCGCATCCGCGGCGCCAGCCCGCTGGTCGAGATGGTGATCCGCCGCTCGGACATCCCCATCCCGAGCGGGTCGGCGAGCAGCCGGACCGACTTCAGCGTCGCGGCGTAGTTGTGCAGCGGCTCCCCCATTCCCATGTAGACCACGTTGCTCACCCCGCGCTCCTCCGGGCGGGCATGGGGGGTGGCGAACTGGTAGACCTGGCTGACGATCTCGCCGGCGCTCAGATTGCGGGCCAGCCCCATCTCCCCGGTCGCGCAGAAGCCGCATCCCAGCGCGCAGCCAGCCTGGGTCGAGACGCACACCGTCAGCCGGCCGTCGCGGGCTGGAATCCCAACCGTTTCGATCTGCTGCCCGTCGCGCAGCCGGAGCAGCAGCTTGCGGGTACCATCGGCCGCGCGCTGGTCGGCCACGACCTCGCCCGCGACGGCGCCGAGCCGCTCGGCCAGCTCGCGGCGCAGCGCGGCCGGCAGGTCGCTCATCTGCTCCCAGCACGTCGCCAGCCGGCCATGCAGCCAGTGGAACACCTGGCGCGCGCGGTAGCGCGGCTGCCCCAGCTCGGCCAGCAGCACCTCCAGCTCCGCCAGGGTGAGGTCCTGCGCGAGCGGGCGGTCCGCAGCAAGCCGATCGTGCAACTCTGAAAGGGTTGCTTGCAGTGTCGTCATGCTATTTGAGTCTACCCTCTGAGCGTGAGGCGGCGAAACAATGGCGGCTCACACCCCGATCACGGACCATGCTGGCACGCCGCGGGCCAGCCCGCGGCCGCGGTTGCCCCTCGCGCGGCGACGGAGTACCCTCACGACGGGACCGTTGGCGCCAGGCAGCAGGGAGGAGCACCATGGCGGTGTTGGGTGAGCTTCCATACGAGGTGGTGGAGGGCTGGGAGCAGCTTCCCGCCGGTTACACCCACCTGGATGTTGCCGGGGTGGCGGTCGACTCGCGCGACCGCGTCTATCTGCTCACCCGCTCCCAGCCGCGGGTGCTGATCTACGCCTCCGACGGACGCTTCATCGGCTCCTGGGGCGAGGGTGTGTTCACCAACCGAACCCACGGGATCACCATTGGGCCAGACGACGCGGTGTACTGCGTGGACGACGGCGACCACACCGTCCGCAAGTTCACCCCGAGCGGTGAGCTGCTGCTGACGCTCGGGACCAGCGGGGTGGCGTCCGACACCGGTTACGACGGCCGCTCGCTGGACAGCATCGCCCGCGGCGGGCCGCCCTTCAATCGACCGACCAACGTCGCGGTGGCCCCGAGTGGGGAGCTGTACGTCTCGGACGGCTACGGCAACGCACGCGTGCACCGCTTCAGCGCCGACGGCCGGCTCATCCAGTCCTGGGGCGAGCCGGGGACCGGACCGGGCCAGTTCCACCTGCCCCACGCCATCGCGGTGGCGCCCGACGGCCGGGTGCTGGTGGCGGACCGGGAGAACGACCGGATTCAGGTCTTCAGCCCCGACGGGGAGTACCTGGAGGAGTGGACCGCGGTGCAGCGCCCGTGCGGGCTGCACATGGGCCACGACGGCCGGGTGTACGTCGGCGAGCTGGCCTGGCCGCGCGGCTGGCGCTCCTACACCCGGGGCGAGATTCAGGAGGAGTCACCCGCGCGGGTGAGCGTGCTCGACCTGCACGGAGCGGTGCTCGCCCGCTGGGGTGGATACCCGCCCTGCGCCCCGGGCAACGTCTTCGCCCCGCACGGCATCTGCATCGATTCGCGTGGCGACGTCTACGTGGCGGAAGTGACGGGCACCGCAGCGAAGAACGCACCCCACTCCGGGGTGCTCGGGCCAGTGGAACCTGGCTGCCATACCTTCCAGAAGTTCGCGCGGCGCTAAGCCGCCGCCCCGCGTTCGCCGCGCCCCGGTGGCGGGCGTGCTCGCTGCTCCCGGTGGCCGCGCGGGCTATTGTGGCGCGCGGGCCGCTCCGGCCGTATGCTGGCCTTGGGGCGCCTCACGCGACCGGTGGCGCGTCGGATCGCCCGGCCGCGGCCTGGCCAGGGGGGCGCGCCGGGGGATGGCATGAAGCGGATGCGGCTGAGCCTCGTCCAGGCGGTGTTCATCGGGACGATGCTGCTCGCCATCCCGGTCGCGGTCTTCCACTACGTGTCGGGCCGCTATGCGCAGGCGGCGATCGCCGCTGGCGGCTCGGTGGCCGGGCTGCTCATCGCTCGCAAGTGGGTGCGCGAGGGCGATCAGCGCCCCACCGAGGTGACCGAGGTAGAGGAGCGGCCGCAGACCGTGTTCGTCCCTCCGCCACCCGGGGTAGTCCAGGTGTCGCCCCAGGCCGCCACGGCGGGCACGGCCAGCACGCGCCTGCCGCGGGAGGGCTGGCTCCGCTACGGGCTGCTGGCCGGCCTGGCGGCCACGACGGTGATGAGCCTTGTGCTCGTTGCCATCTACGAGGCCGCCGCCATGCTCGGCCGAACGGCCAGCGGCGAGGCGGCCCGCTGGCTCTGGGCGCTGGCGCACAGCTCCCTGGTGGGCGCGCTGGCCGCTATGCCGCTCGCCGCCGTGGCGCTGCAGCTCGCCCTGGGCCTGGTGTTCGCCACGCTGTATACCGGGGCGATCGAGCCGGCGCTGTCTGGCCCGGGTTGGCTGCGGGGGGTGCTGTTCGCGCTCCCGCTCTGGCTGCTCTCGGTGCTGCTGTTCCTGCCGCTGCTCCGCGCCGGCCTGCTCGGGCTTGCGCTCGGCGCCGGGCCGGTCCCAGCCCTGGCCAGCCTCGTGGCGCACCTGGGATACGGCGCAACGCTGGGAGCGGTGTACGCGCTCCCCGATACCACGAGTCTGGCAGCACCGGCCGGCGAGCAAGCGGCGAAGCTCCGCAGCGAGCACGGCGCCGCAGCCGGTATCGTCGTCGGCGTTGCCATCGGCGCCGGCATGGGCGCCCTGTTCGATCAGTTGGGGCAGTTCAGCGTGCTGCTGCCCGAGGGGGCTCTCTCGCTCGGGGGCGCCGTGGTTGGTGGCGCCTGGGGGGCGCTGCTCGGCGCGCTGGCTGGGCTGGGCCATGCCACCGGGGTGGCCCACCCGCCGCGCGGACCGCGGTCGCGCCGGCACCCAGCCTTCAGCCCGCCGGGCGAGGAGCACCGGCCGGACGATTGAGCTTTTCCCCGGCGCTACCCTGCTGCGCATCCGGCCCCTGCCGCTTGCGCGTCGTGCCAAGGAGCAGCAGAGCTGCACAGCCGCTCGTGGCAGCGGCGCTAACGTAGCGGGAGTGGAAAACGGCTGGCATTCGCTGCCCATCAGACGTATGCTGCACAGTGCAGAGTCGCGCACCAGACGAAGAACGACGAGGCCAGCGCGGCGCAGCTCAAGAGCACGCGGAGGACGGCATGAGAACGAAGCGATTGAGCGTCGTGTACATCGTCTTTCTCCTCTTCATGCTCGGCGCGGTGCCGGTCGCCATCTACCACCTGGTATCCGGGCGGTATGCGCAGGCAGCGATGGCGGCGGGGGCGGCAGTGGTCGGCTTCCTGCTCGCAACCCGGTGGCTGCTTCAGCCGGCGCCGCTGGTGGAGCCGGCGGAAGCGGCGGCCCCACGACCCGGGGCTGCCGTTCGCCGGCCGCGACCTGAAGAGCCGGCGCACCGGGAGGAACGGCCCAAGGGGCCGCTCGAGGGCTGGCTCCGCAACGGGATCCTGGCCGGCCTGATCGCCACCGCGGCGATGTCCGTCGCTCTGGTCGTCGCCTACGTCGTGGTCGTCAGCTTCGCCGACTCGCAAGGTGGGCTGCTCGGCCGCTGGTTCTGGAACCTGGCGCACAACCCGATCACGCAGGCGGTTGGCGCCGCCCCGCTGCTGACGGTGCTGGTGCAGCTCGTGCTCGGCGTCGCCTTCGCCATTCTGTACGCCGGGTTCGCGGAGCCGCTCCTGCCCGGACCGGGCTGGCAGCGGGGGCTGCTGTTCTCGCTGGCGCTGTGGCTCCTGTCCGTCATCGTGTTCCTCCCGGTGATGGGCGGCGGAGTGCTCGGCCTGGCGCTCGGCGCGGGACCGCTCCCGTTGCTGGGCAACCTGCTGGTCCACCTGGTCTATGGCGTGGTGCTCGGCGCGGTCTATGCGATTCCTGAGACCGCCGGGCTGGATCGCACCGACGAAGACCTGGCCAGCGCTATCCGTGCCGATCGTGGCGCGGCGATCGGCGTGGTCGTCGGCGGCATCGTCGGGTCGGTTGTTGGAGCGCTCCTCGAAACACTCGGCGGCGGCACGGCCCTGCTCCCGCCGGGAAGCCTCACCCTGGGCGGGGGCGTGATCGGCGGCGCCTGGGGCGCGTTGCTGGGCTCGCTCGCCGGCCTGGGCGGCGCAATCGAAGCGGAGCCCCCGGGGCGTGTCGCAGGATCGGAGGCAATGCCGCGGTAGCCGGCCGGGGCAGGGCACCCACGCCAACAGGGTTGGCATGGGTGCCCTGCCCCGGCCGGCTTACGCCAGCGCGAGGTAGCAGCGGGCGCAGTACATCGCCCGGCTCGGGTTGCGGCTGCCGCAGCTCCCGCACTCCACCGTGTACGCTGGCACCGAGTCGCCCGGCTCAGCGCGGGGCAGCAGGACCGCGTTCAGTGCCGCCGCCTGGTGCAGCAGGCCCTCCTGCATCAAGTGGCGGAGCGCTACCAGCCCGCAGACCGCGACGAGTGGCCCGAGCAGGATCGGGTTCGTGTCCCACAGGGTGTGCAACCCCACCGCCAGGGCGAAGGCGAGGAGCACCGAGCGGGTCAGGGTACGTCCCGTTCGCCCCCGTGCACGCCAGAGGGTGGCGCAGACGATCGCCGTCCACGGACCGTGGCCGAGGAACACCGCGGCGATCCGCAGCCACAGGGTCTGGACCAGGCAGAGCGCCCCATCGGGGACGCCGCAGGTCACCACCGGAGAGCGCAGGCCGAGCAGGCCATAGCCAACGCTTTCCAGCCCGCCGAAGCCCATCGCCGCGGCCACCCCGAAGATCACCCCATCCAGTCCGAAGCGGAACCGCCGCGCCCGCATCACCCAGAGTACTGCCGCCAGCTTCGCCGGCTCCTCGACCAGCGCGGCGACGAGCGGGGGCGGGATGATCGACGCTCGGGCGGCGTAGCCCTCCAGGGACACCGCCAGCGGGACCCCAGCCAGCGCTGCGAGGGCGCTCACCAGCAGCAGCCCGCGCAGCGGCGGGCCGAGCAGCGCGCGCTCGCGCATGTAGGCCGCGTAGGTCGCGGCTGGGAGCAGCCCCCCGACGAGCAAGGTGGCGTAGGTGAACGGCACCAGCCGGGTGGCGACCGCCAGGATGCTCAGCGCCGCCAGGAGCAGCGCGCCTCCCGCGAACCAGGCGAGCACCCGGCGGGTCTGGCGGCGCTTCAGGCTCGGCATCAGCGTGCTGAGCGGATCTGGCACCGCCAGAAGCTGCCCCGGGGCGGCGTTGTAGCGCGCGAAGAACAGCTCACGGAAGAATGCCGCGACCGACTGATACCGCTGGACCACCGCCTGAAAGTCGGCCCGGCTGAGCTCCAGGAGCTCACCCTCAGTCGCGGCAGTGACCGTCGCGGAGCGGGGTCTGTCGGTCAACAGCGCGGCCTCGCCAAAGCAATCGCCCGGCCCCAGGCGGGCTACCCGCAGCGGCGGCCGCTGCTCTTCCGGGCCGGCGTCGGCGCGGGTGACCTCCAGTTGGCCGTTTCTGACCAGGTAGAAGAGGTCACCCGGCTTGCCCTGCCGGACAATGACCTCGCCAGCCTGGACTGGCCGGCGGTGCATCCGCCCGGCCAGCTCCCAGATCGCGGCTGAGGGGAGGCGGGCGAACGGAGAGGAGAGCTTCAGGAAGGCGTCTACGTCGAGCTGGGCGATGCGTCCGCCCAGGCGCGCGGCAAGCTGGGGATCCTCGCGGGTCGCGGTGCGGAGTGCGGCGGTGCTGAGCGCGTAGCCCACCAGGCGCTGGCGGACACGTACCGTCGCAGAGCGGGGCCGGCCAGTGAACAGGGCTGCCATCTCCCCGACGCAGGAGCCAGCGCCCAGGGTCGCGACCAGCGCCAGCGGCTGGCGCGGCTTCGCCACCAGCACGTCCACCTGGCCGCTGGCGATGATGAGCACTCCGTCGCCCGGCTCGCCCTGGTGGAAGATGACCTCCCCCGGCTGGTACTCGGCGCGGACTGCCTGCGCCGCCAGCATGGCGAGCACCTCCGACCGGGCATCGCGAAAGACGCTCGCCACGCGCAGCGCCTGGTGCACGTCCCAGAGCGCGCTGCCCGGGAGCAGTGTCGCGGCCTCGTCGGCTGGTTCCATTGCCGCGCTCTCCGATACCTCGGCTGTGGAGGGCGCCGCTGCCGCCCGCGCGTGCTTCATGCTGTCGGCCAGCAGGACAGCCAGCGCCGCCAGCGCCGCCAGCAGCGCTGCCAGCGCCAGCACCCGCTGCCCAATCTCGCCCGGATCGGGCGCGCCCAGCGCGACGGTATGGGCTACCGGAAGCGGGGCGAACAGGAGGAGCAGCGCCAGCAGCAGCAGGAGCACTGCCCCTGCCCCGCTCAGCGCGGCGAGCTGAGCCCCGCCGGCAGGCCGGGCCGCTGGTGGTAGTATGCTGCTGTCTGCTGAAGAGCGGCTGAACGCGGCCATCGCAGCGCCTGGACGTATCGGGGGCGGGCCAGGAGCGAGATGCTCCGGGCGTGCCCACTGTACAGGAGATTGTTGGTCCGGCCGCGATGTGACATGAGGGCGACACCTGAAGACATAAACGGTGGGCGACAGCTCCTTTAGAGCGACTGGGGGCAGGGGATACGCGGCCGGATTGCCGTGGTTGCCCGGGGCAGCAGCGCTGGCTATCCTCAGGCTCGGCGGAGGTGGCGGGGGACAGAGCGGCTCGGGCGCCAGCGCTGCCCCCGGCTTCCGCGGCGGGATCGCGCACACCGTGGGCTCGACGGCGCCAATCTCCGCGCGGAGGACGGCATCATGGTCGGACCTGGCGCTTCGCTCGCTCGGCTCGCGCTCGCCCTGGCGCTGGCCGCTGCGTTGCTCCTCGGGCTCCTGGTCCAGGCGTCGGCGCACGCGAACTACGTCCGCTCCGATCCGAGCCCCAACAGCCAGCTCGCCGCCGCGCCCAGCGAGGTCCGTGTCTGGTTCAGCGAGCCGGTTGACCCCGCACAGAGCAGGCTGGAGGTGTACGATGCCCGCCGCGAGCGGGTGACGACCGCCGCCGCGCTGGATCCCACCGACCAGGCCGCCTTCGTCCTGCGCCTGCCCGCGCTCCCGCCCGGACCCTACACCGTCGCCTGGACGACGCTCTCGAAAGCGGATGGCGACCAGGCGAAGGGGTTTTTCGCCTTCCAGGTAGGCGCGGCCGTTCCCAGCGGACCCGCGATGACCCAGGGGCCCCTGCCGGCCGACGACCTGCAGGTCAGTCTCGCGCTCACGCCCAGCCTGGTCGGCGTCAATGCCCTGCGGGTGCAGGTGCGCGACGCCGGTGGCGCGGCCCCCGCCGGCATCCAGCGGGTGCTGCTGCGGCTGCGTCCGCCACCGCCCGACCTTGGCCAGAGCGAGCTCGGCGCCCAGCCGGATGGCGACAGCTTCGCCATCCCCGCGCTCGTGCTCGGCCTGCCCGGTCCGTGGGACGCCGAGGTGCGGGTCCGCCGCGCCGACCAGCCGGACACCTCGATCCACTTCGCGCTCGCGCTGGGCAGCGGTCCGGCAGCGAGTGCGCCGCCCGCGCCTGGCGCTGGCGGCCAGCCCAGCCCGGCGGCGAGTCCGCCCGCGCCAACGGCCGCCGCTCCGGCTGCGCCCTCCCCGACACCGCCCACCGGCGGTTCGACGCCGGGCACCACAGCCCGGCCCCCGACGGTCAACGCCGCCGCGCCCGCCGCCACCGCCGCCCAGCCCGCCGCCCCGGCGCCCCCCACCTCCACGCGCGGCCGGCTGCGCTCGCTCACCGGCAGCCAGCTTGTTCGGTCGGTCGCCATTGCGCTGGTGCTGCTGGCGGTGGTGCTGTACTGGCTCTGGCAGCGCAGCCGGCGCCGGTAGCGAGCTACCGGCGGGCCGCCTTCTGGCGGGCAGCGGTATCCAGAATGCGCTTGCGGAGGCGGTACGCCTTGGGCGTCACCTCCAGCAGCTCGTCGTCGACCAGGAAGTCCAGCGACTCCTCCAGCGACAGCTTCACCGCCGGGACGAGCTTGATCGCGATGTCCGCGGTGGAGCTACGGATGTTCGTCTTCTGCTTCTGCCTGGTCACGTTCACCGCGATGTCGTCGGCGCGGGCGTTCAGCCCGACGATCATCCCCTCGTACACCTCGGTGCCGGGCTCGATGAACGTGATCCCGCGGCCCTGCGCCACATTCAGCCCGTAGGTGACCGCGGTCCCGCTCTCGGAGGCGACCAGCGCCCCGTTGCGGCTGCTCACCATCTCGCCCGCCCAGGGCTCGAAGCCGACCAGCGAGCTGGCCATCTGGCCATCGCCGCGGGTCAGCGTCAGGAACAGGCTGCGGAAGCCGATCAGCCCACGGGTGGGGATGTGGTACTCCAGGCGAACGTTGCCGGCGCCATCGTTGAACAGGTTGGTCATCCGCGCCAGCCGCCGGGCGAGCTCCTCGGTGAGCGCCCCGACGTTCGCCTCGACCGTGTCGATCACCAGGTGCTCGAACGGCTCCAGCACCTGGTCGCCCACCCGCTTGGTGATGACGCGCGGGCGGGAGACCTCGAACTCGTAGCCCTCGCGGCGCATCGTCTCGATCAGGATCGCCAGGTGCAGCTCGCCGCGGCCGCTCACCAGGAACACGTCTGGCGAGTCCGTCTCCTCGACGCGCAAGGCGACGTTCGTCTCCAGCTCGCGGGAGAGCCGGGCGCGGAGTTGGCGGGAGGTGAGGTGCTTGCCCTCGCGGCCGGCGCCCGGCGCGGTGTTCACCCCGAACGTCATCTGCACCGTCGGCTCCTCCACCTCCAGGCGCGGGAGCGCCTCGGGCTGGAGCGCCGCGGCGATGGTGTCGCCGATCTGGATCTCCTCCAGCCCGGTGATCGCGACGACGTCGCCCGCCGCGGCCGACTCGACCGGCAGCCGCGACAGGCCCTGGAACGTGAACACCTGGCCGGCCTTGATCGGCTGCGGCGCGCCCTCGCGGCCGATCCGCACCAGCCCGTCGCCGACGGTGTAGCGCCCGCGGGCGACGCGGCCAATAGCAGTGCGGCCGCGATACTCGTCGTAGTCGATGCTGGTCACCAGCATCTGGAAGCCGCCGTCCAGATCGGCCAGCGGGCCGGGGATGCTGCGCAGGATCGCCTCGAACAGCGGCTGCATGCTCGTACCCGGCACGCTCAGCTCCAGCGTGGCGGTGCCGGCCTTGGCGTTGGTGTAGACCACCTCGAAGTCGAGCTGGTCCTCGTGGGTGGCGAGCTCCAGGAACAGGTCCTGCGTCATCGCCAGCACCTCCGCCGGCCGCGCCATCGGGCGGTCGATCTTGTTGATGACGACGATCGGCTTCAGCCCGACCTCGAACGCCTTGCGCAGCACGAACTTCGTCTGCGGCATCGGCCCATCCACCGCGTCGACCAGCAGCAGCGCCCCATCCGCCATGTTCAGCACCCGCTCCACCTCGCCCGAGAAGTCGGCGTGGCCCGGGGTGTCGATGATGTTGATCTTCACCGCGCCGTAGCGCACCGCGGTGTTCTTGGCGAGGATGGTGATACCCTTCTCTCGCTCCAGGTCGTTGGAGTCCAGGATGAGCTCGCCCACCACCTGGTGCTGGCGGAAGACGTTGCTCTGCTTGAGCAGGGCGTCGACCAGGGTGGTCTTGCCGTGGTCGACGTGGGCGATGATGGCGATGTTGCGCAGGTCGGCGCGGCGGGCAGTCTGGACGAGCACGATCCCTCTGAACACAGAAAAGCGCGGCCGACACGCCGCGCTGCACGCGAATTCGTTCGCCCAAGTATACCCGATTCCCCAGCCTGCAGGTCGGGCTCCAAATCCATGGCGAGGTCATAGTGTGGTGTGAGCGCGTGTCTGCGTCCTATCCATTCACATTTTGCAGAGAAACAAGAGTCAATCGGTGACCCTAGCGTGCTTCTTCACGCAGCAGGCATTATACGCCGCGTTCGAGCGTTGTGTTCGCTTTTGTAACACGTTTGTCACCTGGATGAAACGATGTAGGGGAACTGTAGCGATATACTGAGCTGCGATCCACGGGTAGAGCAGGAGATACGACAAAGGCCAGCTAGTACGGAGGAGACTGGGATGGGCTTCGCGTTTAGACCCTGGCTGAAGCACGGCAGTCGGGGCGCCGCGGCGCTGGCGGTGGCAGCGCTCGCGCTCACCGCAGGAGTGGTGGGCGGCTCAGGAGTCGCCGAGGCGAGCCCGGCGGCGACCGCGCAAGGTGCGCCGCCAGCCTGCACGGATACCTTCACCAGTACTTCGGGCGGCGACTGGTTCACCGGGAGCAACTGGAGTCTGGGCCATCCGCCAAGCCCGAGCGACGTCGCCTGCATCAATCAGGCGGGCACCTACACTGTCACCATGAACGGTGCGGGCACGCAGGTTGGCACCCTGCTGCTAGGCGGCGCCTCGGGTAGCCAGACCCTCTCCATCGGGAGCACGTGCAGCTTCAATGCTGTGTTCTCGACGACGAACGGGATCACGATCAGCGCCGCGGGCGTGCTGATTCTGACCAATGGGGACGGCTGTGGCAACAACGTAACGATCAACGGCGGCGACATCAGCAGTGCGGGAACGATCCTGACAGTCGTGCCCGGTGGCGGCGCTCGGACCATCCAGAGCAACCTGACTAACACCGGCACGATAGCGGTCAACCTGAGCCTGAGCTACACCGGCAGCGGGACGACCCTGGACAACAAGGGCGCGGTCAACGTGGCC
>Ga0209810_1000534_pt1 | contig 81960 bp, 85 predicted proteins | sample Coa_R1_7_FD_187159 | JGI IMG/M metagenome (GOLD analysis project Ga0209810, IMG submission 187159) | Surface soil microbial communities from Centralia Pennsylvania, which are recovering from an underground coalmine fire - Coalmine... | ecosystem: Environmental > Terrestrial > Soil > Unclassified...
TCGTCTACAGCCTGCTTCGCTACCAAACTGAATACAACCCCAGTCGACTTTTTCTCGCTGCTGAATGAGGATCTTATGAATTCTCCTAAGACGCTATTTCTCACTTGTGAACCTTATAGGATGTCTTTGCTTCCTCAATTTATTCTGGACCTTATTGCGAACTCCATGTATATAATTTCATTTTACGCGGATGCCGAGTACGGAACAATTGGGTGTCGGCGTCTCACACTCTGCCGGGGTTGCGATGAGAGCGCTCCAAGGAAAAGTGGCCGTGGTCGCGGGAGCGACGCGGGGGGCTGGACGCGGAATCGCCTGCATGCTCGGCGAAGCGGGGGCGACCGTCTACTGCACCGGCCGGAGCAGCCGTGGAAAGATCCCGGCGCGGCGAGAGGAGGCCGGTTCTCCTTTTGATCTGGCGCGGCGTCCCGAAACGATCGAAGAGACCGCCGACCTCGTGGCCGCGCGGGGCGGAGTCGGCATTCCCGTCCAGATCGATCATACCGTAGAGGAGCAGGTCAAAGCGCTGTTCGAGCGGGTGGAGGCGGAGCAAGGGCGGCTGGATCTGTTGGTCAACGATATTTGGGGCGGGGATGCGTTGACCGAATGGGGAAAGCCGTTCTGGGAGCTTTCTCCGGAAAAAGGATTTCTGATGTTGCAACGGGCCGTTCACTCTCATATCCTCACCAGCAGATATGCTGCGCCGCGAATGATCGCCCGGCGGAAGGGATTGATCGTCGAGATCACCGACGGAGACAACTTCGCCTATCGAGGCAATCTCTTTTATGATCTGGTGAAGATCTCCGTGATCCGCCTCGCATATGCGATGTCGAAAGAGTTGCGTCCGCATCAGATCACCGCTCTCGCCGTCACACCGGGGTTCCTTCGATCCGAAGCGATGCTGGAGCACTTCGGCGTCACCGAGGCGAACTGGCAGGAGGGGGCGATGAAAGATCGGCACTTCATCGCCTCCGAGACGCCGTTTTTTGTCGGACGCGCGGTCGCGGCGCTCGCCGCCGACCCGGCGGTGTCGAAAAAATCGGGAAAGGTCTTCAGCTCGTGGGGCTTGGCGCAGGAGTACGGTTTCACCGACATCGATGGAAGGCGCCCGAACTGGGGGAAGTACTTCGAAGAGAATGTCGCCGGCAAACAATAATCGGTTCACTCCCGGAGCAGTGTGACTCAGAGATTGAACGAAGTCGTTCAGTTGTTCCTGAAGCTCGGCTTCACCGCCTTCGGCGGACCGGCCGCCCACATTGCGATGATGCATGAAGAGACGGTGAAGCGGCGCAAGTGGCTCAGCGATGAAGCATTTCTCGATCTGGTCGGCGCGACCAACCTGATCCCCGGCCCCAACTCCACCGAGATGGCGATTCATATCGGCTTTCTCCGGGCAGGGTGGCCGGGGTTGATTCTCGGCGGGATCTGCTTCATCGTGCCGGCGATGCTCATTGTCCTGGCGCTCGCGTGGGGCTATGTTCAATGGGGCGCGCTCCCCCAGTCGGCGGGACTGCTCTACGGTATTAAGCCGGTTGTCATTTCAATTATTCTCCAAGCGCTCTGGATCTTGGGACGAAAGGCAATCAAAGGGTGGCTGACCGCCGCGGCGGCCGCGCTGGTCTTGGCCCTCTATTTTGCCGGGGTCAATGAAATTTTTCTGCTCTTCGCGGGGGGCGCGATGGTGATGATCAGCGAGAATTTCCGGCGTCTTCGAAAAGAGCTCTGGGGGGCTTTTCTGTTTCCGCTCGCCGGAGCGGGTCTTGTGTCGCAGGTTCCGGGCCCCGTTCGTCTTCCGCTCCTCTTTTTTGATTTTCTTAAAATAGGCTCGGTCCTCTATGGAAGCGGATATGTTCTCCTCGCGTTTCTCCGGGCCGATTTTGTGGTCCGCCTCGGCTGGCTGACCGACCGGCAATTGCTTGATGCCGTCGCAATCGGGCAGGTGACCCCCGGTCCCGTTTTCACGACGGCCACCTTCATCGGATATCTTCTCGGCGGGATGCCGGGAGCATTGCTTGCCACCCTTGGGATTTTTCTCCCCTCGTTCATCTTCGTTGCGATCTCCAATCCGTTCATTCCGAGAATGCGCCGCTCGGCGTGGTTCGGCGGTCTGCTCGACGGGGTCAACGTCGCTTCGCTCGGCTTGATGGCGGCGGTGACCTGGCAGTTGGCCCAGGCTTCGTTGATCGATCCGTTGACGATTCTGATCGCGCTGGTTGCTTTTGGATTGCTCATTCGGTTTAAAATAAATTCGACTTGGCTCATCGCCGGCGGGGCGGTGATCGGAATACTCAAGACCGCTTTTTCATAAAGGGGTGAGATGAAAAATCTTACAATCCGCGATGCGGAAGAGCGCGACCGGGATTCAATTCGGGAGGTGACCCTCTCCGCTTTTCAGCAGTATGCGCCGATGATGCCGGCGCATTGGGAAGACTACCGGCGGCGGACGTTGTCCACACTGGCCGAGGTGAAGCCGGCCGAGCAGATAGTGGCCGAGCAGGACGGCACGATTGTCGGCGCTGTTTTGTTGTACCCGGCAGGGGCGGTCTTCTCCAGGCCGAACCATCCCCCGGTGACTTTAGTTTGGCCCGAAGCGCGGCTCCTCGCCGTCGCTCCGGCCGCACGGGGCCAAGGGATTGGAGAGGCGCTGATGCGGGAGTGCATCCGGCGGGCGCGCCGGTCGGGAGCCAAGGCGCTGACCCTGCACACGAGCGATATCATGGAGGTGGCGATGCGGATGTACGAGCGGATCGGCTTCGTCCGCGCCCCGGAGCTCGACTTCCATATCCCGCCGGATACAACCGTCAAGGGATATCGGTTGGATTTTACCGAATCAACCCATTAGGATTTCGAGTCAAGCCGCCTTGCGAATCAGCTTGAATTCGACATCGGTCCCCATCTTCAGCGCGTAGCCGAGTTGGATATGAAAGTAGCCGAGGGTCTCCAGCCAACGGGCGTTCTGGAGCGGGCCGGCATCGACCGGATCGAAGCCGATGTCCCGTCCCAACTGAAGAACCGTCGCCTTCGCTCCCGGATCGTTTCCCGCCACGAAGAGGGTGATCGCCTCATTTTTTACCCGACCGGTTTCCATGTGGCCGGCGAAGATGGTGTTGAACGCTTTGATCACTTTCGCGGAGGGGACTTTTTTCTGAAGCTCCTCGGCGCCGCTGGTGGTGCAGCCGAGGGCGAGTTGATAATCGGGGGTGACGACATTCGTCACATCGATCAGCGTTTTCTCGTTCACACTTTCTCCCATCTCGCGAAGCGTGTCATCCAACGCCGAGAAGGGAACCGCCAGGATAATCACCTCTCCCCATGCGGCGGTCTCCTGCACCTTTTTCGGGTCGTCTCCGATGCTCTTCACCTCGTACTTCGCCCGCTCCAGCCCGCGCTTCAACGCGCTTCCGACATTTCCATCTCCAATAATTCCGATTTTAGGTTTCATCCATTCCTCCGTCAAATTAAACAGTCGTCGTGCGACTATGCAACCTTCAGGACCATTTTGCCGCGGACGTGGCCTGAGCGGCTTTCTGAAATCGCCTCCGGCGCCTGCTCCAGAAGAAACGTTTTTTGAAGCGGCACCTTCAACTCGCCGGCGTCGATCATCTGAGACAGACGATCGAGGAGCGATCGCGACGGCTGATTAGCGATATTGCTCGCGGTGATCCCTCGCGCGGCAAAGGCTTTCTCATCGGCCACGTAAAGGGTTGTTGCAAGGCGGCCCCCTTTCTTCAAGGTCGAGGCAATCCGGTCGAGGGTGGCGGCGTCACTCACCAGATCGAGAATCGCGTCGATCCCTTCGGGGTGGGCCGCTTTCACCGCTTTCACCAGGTCGTTCGACTTGTAGTCGATCGTTTCGGTCGCGCCGAGATCGCGCATGTACGCCGCATCCGGAGGGAGCGCGGTGGCAATCACATGCGAGCCGCGATGCGCCGCAAGCTGCACGGCATAACTGCCGACGCCGCCGGTGGCCCCCACGATCAGCAGCCGATCTCCCCGGCCGATCTGTAAGGTGTCGATGGAGATCATCGCCGTCTGGGCCGGCATCGGCACGGCGGCCGCTTGTTCGAAGGTGAGCGACCGTGGCTTCTTCGCAATGACCGATACCGGCGCGGTGACATAGTTCGCGTAGGTCCCCTCGCCGAAAACCGGTTTCCTGATCTGTCCGTAGACCTCATCGCCGACTTTCAGATCGTTGACGCCTGGACCGACCCGTTCGACTATGCCGGCCGCGTCGAATCCGAGAATGAGAGGGAAGTGATATTGAAATTGATCTCCCATCGGCGCCTGGGCCACCTTCCAATCAAACGGGTTGACGCCGGCCGCGCGGACGGCGATCAACACCTCTCCCGCACCCGGTTCCGGGGCGGGCAAATTGTGTAGCGTCGGCTTGTCGCCGAATTTGTCTACTGCAATTGCGCGCATTGAAGTCCCTCCTTGTTAATCGTTGAAATGAAAATCCGTCTCCGCTCAGGCGGCTTGCCGCAGTGTCTGCTTTTCTTTCTGTGTCGTCTGCTCCCGCTCTTTCTCCGCGATCGACCTTCGCTGACGAACGAGACCGAATCTGATCCCGGCCGCCGTCGCGGCTATCCCGAGCACGGCAAGCGAGCGAGGGACCTTGATGCCGAATGCGCGATCGAGTGAATACTTTCCCGGTCCCGAGAGAGCAATCGCGCTCATCGCCGCCATGTAGAGCACCGGCAGCTCCGCGCCTCCTTGAGTATCCCAGATCGGTTTGCCACGGTGCACCGTCGCGGTCGCCATCGCCATCGATCCGAGGGTGGCGATCGGACCGAGCGGGCCGCCGAGGCCGAGCGCCGTCAGCGCGCCGCCGTCAAGCTCCGAGAGTCCCGCCAGAATTGCCCAGGGGCGCCCCGGTTTAAACCCGATCGACTCCAGAAAGCCGGCCATTCCGTCCAACCCGTCGCCGCCGAACCAGCCGAAGAGCTTTTGGGCGCCGTGACCCGCCAACAATCCCCCCGCCGTCAGCCGCAGCAGCAATAATGCCAGATTGTTCATTTTGTCTTCTCCTTTCGATCCGAAGTAACTGAAATTTCATCCTCCCGCCCAGGCTCCGCCGATCTCATTCGCATTCAGCGGGTAATGCCGCGGCACGTGCTGTAGGGTGACCCACTGGTCGGTGGTAAAAGCTTGAATCGCCCAATCGCCGTTGAACCGGCCGATGCCGGAGTTCTTCTCGCCGCCGAATGGATTGTACGGCATGTCGTTGACCGGCTGGTCGTTGACATGCGCCATGCCGGCCTCAATCCGCTGCGCAAATTGAACGCCGCGATGAAGATCGCCCGTGAAGACGGCGCTGGAGAGGCCGTATTCCGTGTCGTTCGCGATCCGGAGCGCCTCCTCCTCGCCGCGGGCACGGATGATCGGCGCGATCGGCCCGAAGATCTCCTCGCGGGCGAGCCGCTGCTCGTTGGTGACTTCGGAGAAGACGTGCGGCGGCAGGGTCAACCCATCGGGCTCGCCGCCGAGCATCTGCCGCGCGGTGGAGGTGCGGGCCTCACGAATTTTCTCCATCAATCCATCGAGCTGTTTTTGATTGATGATCGGACCGATCATTGTATCGGGCGCGTCCGGGTTTCCGACCTTCAGATGCCGCACCCGGTCGGTGAATTGCTCCACGAATTCGTCATAAAGACGCTCGTCGACGATGAAGCGATTGACGATCATGCAGATCTGTCCTTGGTGGAGAAACTTGCCGAAGACGGCGGCGTCGATCACATGGTTGAGGTCGGCGTCATCCAGCACGACAAGAGGGCCGTTCCCTCCCAATTCGAGCTCAACCCGCTTGAGGATCTTCGCCTCGGCCGCTAATCGGGCGATGTGGCGGCCGACCGGGGTCGAGCCGGTGAAGGAGATGACCCGCGGGATCGGATGGGCGACGAACGCATCCCCGATCACGCTCCCGGGGCCGATGATGACGCTGAGCACCCCCGGCGGCAGGCCGGCCTCTTCGAAAATTTTGGCCAAGAGCAATCCGCCGGTGATCGGCGTGTCGCTCGCCGGTTTCACGACGACGGCGTTGCCGACCGCCAGCGCCGGGCAGACCGATCTCGCGCTCAACTGCAGCGGCCAATTCCAGGGGCTGATCACCCCCACCACACCGACCGGTTTGCGGTAGGCCCGGCACTCCTTGCTCGGTATATCGCTCGGAAGGATGCGGCTCTCGACGCGGTAAACCAAGGTCGCCGCCTCTAACATCACGGCGTGCACCGCTTCCCACTCCAGTCGCGCTTTGATTCGTGTGCTGCCGGCCTCCCGGATCAGCCAGCGGATGATCTCCTCTTGGCGCGCTTCCATGACGGCGGCGGCGCGGCGCATCACCGCGGCCCGCTCTCCGGGGAGGGCGCCGGCCCACGCCGGCTGGGCTTTCGCCGCCGATTGGTAAGCTTCATCAAGATCGCTCTGATCGGCCGGGGCGATCTCGGCCAGCGTGTCGCCGGTATACGGGTCGAGATCTGTTTCAAGCCCACCCTGATGACGGCCCGGCCGCCAATGGCCATTGATATATTGCGTATCGAGGTTGGTATAGGGATGGGGCGCGGTGAGGGTTCCGGTTTGCGGTGTCATCATCTCCTCCTCATTCGTCGTTTGATTTTCAGGCCGGGAAATCTCAGCCGATTTGAACCGTGAGCATCGAGACGGAGCCGCCGTCGACCCCTTCGACCGGAAATCGGACCGGGTCGCCCGGCCGGCGGAGCCCAAGAATATAAAGCAGCGGCAGATAATGGTCGGGGGTCGGGACCGATAGCAGCGCGTCTCCTCCGAGCGACTCGTAGTCGATCAGCGGCGCATCCTCGCCCGCGACGAGCAGCTCGCGGACCCGCCTCTCGAATCGGACAGCCCAATCGTACGGCTCGGGGACATGCCGGCCCCAAGCGTAGGCATGAAGATTGTGGACCAGATTGCCGCTTCCGATGACGAGGACCCCTTCATCTCGGAGCGGGGCGAGCCGCTGTCCGATTTTGTAGTGAAAGAGGGCCGGTTCCGCTTCATCGATCTGAAGCTGGACCACCGGGATCTCGGCCTTCGGGTAGACGTGGCGGAGGACCGCCCAGGTCCCATGATCGAGCCCCCACGTTTCATCCAACGCCACCGGGAGCGGCCCCAGCAGCGTCTGGACGTACCGCGCCAGCACCGGATCGCCCGGCGCGGGATAGGTCACCTCGTAAAGCTCCCGCGGAAAGCCGCCGAAATCGTGAATCGTTCGGGGCTTTGGCATGGCGGTCACCGCCGTGCCGGGAAGGTACCAGTGGGCGGAGATGGAGAGGATGGCGCGCGGCCGAGGGATCTCAGCCCCGATCGCGGCCCAGCCTTTCGTATAGGCGTTCTGCCGCAACGCGTTCATCGGGTTGCCATGTCCGAAGAAGAAGACGGGCATCGGCTGCGCCATGTTACCTCGCAACAATGATTTAGAATCGATCGGATCGGCGAAGCGATGTCATTACGCCGCCTTCACCGTTCCCGCCGTCAATTTGATCACGCCGAGCTGCGTGAAAAGCGCCAGCATGTCGTAGGTGACGCTCTTCTCGGCGACCTCGCCGTTGAGAACCCGAGCGATGGTGGTCATTTCGATCTCGAATCGTTTTCCGGTGGTTGGAATGAGGCGCCCGTCGGGAAGCTTCCACGGTCCGGAATGCGTTCCGCCCGACCGGTGGACCGCGCAGACGAGATCCCCCTCGCCAAAAAGATAGAGATATGGAAACTCAATTTGATGATTGGGGAACGCCGAGAGAAAGCTTTGCGCTTCGGCCACAAGGGCGACGCGACCGGTGATCCCCTTCGGACTGCTGAACCGGACGAAGACATCCTTCGCATGGAGCCGCTCGAAGGTGGTCCAGTCTCTCGCGTTCCATGCCCGGTCGATCCGCCGGATGACTTCCAGATTTTGATCGACGCTGCTCACGACGAACCTCCTTTTCTGAAGCCGTTCTGCATGTTCAGTCTAGCGCCGGATTCTGTTGCCTGTCTATAACCCATTCGAATGGGAAGCGGGCTTTCACAAGAGTGACCGATCAATAACCGATGGATGTCGCCGTCCGCCGAGAGAGGGATGCTTCTTTCCATCGAACGTCGTAACGTCGAATGTTGGATTCATTCAGAAGGGTCCACAAACCACCCGGTGAATGGCAATTGACTTGCTCATTGAACTAAACTATACAAAAGAGGAGTTTCTCCAGAAAGCCCGAAGATCTGTTTAGAGGCGCAATACGTATGCAGAGAAAGATTGCCGCTTTTATTGCATTCAATGCTTATCTCCTCTGTATTCTCTCCGCATTCTATAGTGCCCTTCCTGAGACCTTCCGACTCGACCTTTTCTCACCCCCTTCTCCGCTGGCGCTCCGCTTCGAGGGTCCCCAGTGGGATCATCGATCGTTTTCTTTTCTCCTTTTAAGCTTGATGGCCACATCAATCGCAGCCGCTTTAGCGGGCGCGATCGTAAAAAACAGAGGCGGGGTGATCGCGGCGCAGAGCGCCATCCCGCTGACCCTCTGGTGGGTGGAGCTGTTTTTCGTTGCTCTCTTTACCGGGACGCTCGGCGCCAGCGTCATTACCCTGGCGGCGATTCCTCTGACCGTCTTTTTCTCCGCCTATGGTGGGAAGTGGGGCGAGTGGATGCAGCGGGCCTATTTTCCAGATAAGACGATCTTCGGGATTCATCCATATCATTACACCTGGATGGTTTTCCCTCTCTTCGTTTATGGAGCGATGGCCGCCACTTGGCTTCCCTACTTTGCAGAAGCGCTCTTTCAGAATTGGCGCGGCGGGGGGGCCGAAACGCTGGCCCGTTCCCTTTCTTTTATTTACACGCTTCTTCCTTTTTTAGGTTTGAGCGTGTTGCTTTATTTGGTTTACAAGATTCTGACCGGAAGGCTCTTTAAAATCGAATCGGAATGGGCGAAGGCCCTCATCAGCGTCGGTGTGTTGTTAGTCGGTCCCATTCTCCTCTATCGACTTCTTTTGGTAATTGGACCATTCATGGAACAAATTTCCTCAAAGAAGCTTTAGATATATGCCGAGGTTTTATTGGAAGGCGAATCTCAGACCGGTGGATCTAAAACTGCGGGAAGTGGGCCGACATTCCCATGAAGAGAAGGGTTGGGAAGGAGAGATAGAAGTTCACCCGAAGGGCGGCGGTGGCGACCCGTTCGTGCATCGTGAAGACCGCCGGAAGCGGTGTTCCCGTGGCGGCCGATTCGGCATAGAGCTGAATGACTTTCTCCTGATGCGGCGAGATGACAAGCCAGGTGGTGAGGAGCATGAAGAAGCCGAAACTGGCTCCGATCAGAATCGGGGTGTTGAGCCCGACCTGCCCCAAGAGCATCCCGCCGGCGATGAAGGTCAGGAGCGCCGACCAGCGAAACCAAAAGAGAGCCCGCGGCAAGAGATCTCGAATCACTCCTTTCTTCGTAGGCGCATCTGCCTCTTTGAGAAACGGTAGAAGGACCCAATTGAAATAGTATAGCAGGCCGATCCAGGTGATCCCCGCCACAAAATGAGTCCAACGAATCAACAGAGGAACCATCATCTTAGCACGCAATTGAGGAAGCGAGGTTGTGAGTCCTGGTCGCTCTCCGGTTAGAACTGCGGGAAGTGGGCCGACATCCCCATGAAGAGGAGCATCGGAAAGGAGAGATAAAAGTTAGTTCTTGAAGCGAGGTAAGCGATGCGGGCGTGCCTGGCCATTTCAGGCGGAGGAGGGGTTTTCGTCGCCGTGGCGTCGCCGGTCATTCGGATGACCGCTTTCTGGTTCGGCCAGATGATTACCCAAACATTGAAGAGCATAATAAAACCGAGGGTGGCGCCGATCATGATGGCAGTATTGTGAATTCCTCCCGAGATCATCAGCGCAATCCCAGCCAGCACCGTGACCAGCGCCGACCATCGAAACCACCAGAGCGCCCGCGGCAGAAGCTTTAAGACCACCCCGCTTTTCGTCGTCGCATCGGTCTCCTTCATAAAAGGGACCTGAACGAGGTTGAAGTAGTAAAGCAGGCCGATCCAGGTGACCCCGGCGACGAAGTGGATCCAGCGGAACAAGAGCGGAATGACGGTTTCCGAACTAACCATTCTTAAACCTCGATGACATACCGACTAAACGGAAGCGCAAAAGAGGAGATTCGCGTTCCTGGCGCAGATCTCTTACCGATGGAGAACGGTTAGCCCCCGAAGAAGGTGGCTGGTGCGTGGCTGGAGCTCGCCATAAAAAAGAGCATCGGAATCGAGAGCATGGTGTTGGTGCGTGAGGCGAGAAATGCCATCCGCGCCGCTTTGGTTTTCTCCTCCGGCGTGGCCTGAACCAGGCCGAGGACTTTCTGCTGATTCGGCCAGATGATGACCCAGACATTGAAGAGCATGATCGTGCCGAGCCAGGCGCCCATTCCGATGACGGCGGCCGGCCCATGCAGCAGGAAGGCATCGGCAAGGATGCCGCGCGAGCCGAGAATCGCCGCTCCGAAAAGCCAGGTAAGCGCGGCGGCGTAGCGGAAGAACATCAGGGCGCGCGGGATGAGATACTTCGACGCATCGGCCTTCGCCTCAGGTCCGGCCGCTTTCATAAAGGCGCCCTGAACGAAGTTAAAATAGTAGAGGAGCCCGATCCACATAATCCCGGCAAGAAAATGACCCCAACGAAAGAAGAGTTCAATGACCATGGTTGTTCCTTTCTTTACAAGAGAGGTGAATTTTCAATCGGCAGGGGTTAAACCAATGCCCTGACGATGAAATAGAGAATTAGCGTCAACAGAAAGCCGGAAATCACAGTTCCAGTGAGCGTATCGAGTGGGTTTTTCATTCTTCTCCTCCTTGGTCAAGGAATTGCGGGGAGACCACGGACTTGCGCCTGATGCCCCGATCGACTCGGTGAGGTGGCGCAAGGTTTCTTCGCTCCTCGCAATGGTGCTCCAGAATCGAATTGAGAATTGGGATGAACTCGTTTTTGAGGATACACAACCGGAGGATTGTTCGTCAATATAAAAAATAGAGACCGAGAAGGGCGAGGAATCGTGCGGAGTGGTGAGTGTGGAATGCGGAATTGGAAGGGGTAGAGACGTCCCGTCGGGACGTCTCTACGGATTCTGCTTGTCAGGCCGCTTTTTTGAGAAGGGAGGTCCGATACTGCGAGAGGGGATACCGCTCAATCATCTTGGCGGCGTAATTCCAGCTCATGTTCGGAAGGAAACCCTCCTCGACATAGCTCTTCACCGAGGCGCCGTAATCGATATAGTAGGCATGCTCGTACATGTCCATGATCATCAGCGGGATCATGTTCCAAGCGCCGATCGAGTGGGTGTCGGTCAGAATATTAAAAATCCGACCGCTGTCGAGATCGAATCCGCAGACAGACCAGCCCCGCGCCGAGAGGCCGCACGCTTTGAACTCCTCTTTCCAGTTGTCGTAGGAACCGAAGTCCTCCGTAAGGACTTGTTTGATAAAATCGGGCGGGTCGCCGGGACCGGCGAGACACTGCCAATAGGCTTCATGAAGCTTGATGGAGTTGTGACAGTAAAGTCGCTCGACCAACAGCTCGCGGACGCCGCTGTAGTTCGGATTGGCTTTTTGTTTGTCGATCTCCTTTAGCTTGTTCTGGATTTCGTTGAACTTGGTGATATAGCCTTTATATTTCACATCGAAATGATCGGTGAGCTGCCGGTCGGAGAGCCCCGGCATCGGTTTCGGTTTGAGATTGGTTTTGAATTGGGCTTGGAATTGAATCATCGTGATTCCCTCCAGTTAATATTCGGTCGAGAAGGATGCAAGTCCAGGGCCGTCTATACAGCGATCAACGCGGTCCTCTCCGCTGCTTCTCACCCGATGTATGTGAATTTTTTTTACGGGACCGGTTGCCCAATTTGCCGGAGGAATGAAACCATCAGATCGAAGAGAGATGCTTTCTGCCGGCTGAGGCGATGATCGCCTCCTCCAATCAGGACGAGGTCGATCGGTCGCGCCGCGGCACGACGGACAAATTCAAGACTCCCGTCGATGGGAACCGTGATATCGTCCGTTCCATGAAAAATCAGGGTCGGGGTCCGATAGATCGGAAGGAGCTTCTCAAGAGGATACTGCTTTGCATCGGCGATCAGTTCGCGTCCAATCGTGACATCGATCCATTCATTCTTCACCTGAATCTCTCCCTGTTCATTGAGTTGCCGGAGTCCGGCCTCACCGAGGTCGCGCAGACGATTTTCATAGAAGGAGAAGGAAGGGGCGATCAGGAAATTGGCGGCGATCCGATCGGGCTGCCGGGCGGCGGTCCAAGCAGCCAGCTGCCCTCCCATCGACGAACCGATCAGGAAAATATGTCGGTAAGGAGCGGCGGGACCAGCGAGGATCGCGGAGAGATCTTCCAGTGCGCGGGAGAGGGTGAGCGATCGCGTCGTTCCGCTTGAGTCGCCATGTCCCCGCAGATCAAAAGCGAGGTAAGCCCATTGCCGTTCGATCACCCGCTCCCGAAAATAAAGCGCCTTCTCTCCATGCTGATGGGAGGCGAATCCATGAACGTAGATAAACAGGGTCTCGGTCGATTGGGAAGGTTGCGTCAGCGTATAGTCGAGGTGTTCCCGATTTGGGAGTTCAAGGCGCGCCATGTCCACTCGATGGATCGTTTAGGGGCATCATAGGGGAAGAGGAAAGCGAGATCAACCGAATAAATCGTGCCTTGAAGAATCGGCGCGTTGCCGTTACAATGAAGAAATATTTATGAATAGGAAGGAAGCTCCGATCGAAACGAAACCATCCGATCTCTCCCGTCTAAAGATTGATTGGAAACAACAAAGAACCGGGTCTCCCTCCCGTCGAAGCCGCAGAGGGCTCTGGATTGCCCTTCTGCTGATGGTCGCCGTGGCGATGATCATCGGCCTTCGTGCGTTCAGCAACCGGGCGAAAACGGTCGAAGTCGCCACCGTCTCTTCCCTCGCTCCTTCCCAATCGGTCCCGTTCCTTAATTCGAGCGGATATGTCGTCGCGCAGCGGCGCGCCGCGGTCGCATCCAAAGGGACCGGACGGTTGGTTGAGTTGCGGGTGCGCGAGGGGGATCAGGTGAAGAAGGGGGAGATTATCGGCCGGCTGGAGAGTGCCGATGTCGAGGCGGCGTTGGCCCGCGCGAAGGCAAATCTGAATGTTGCCCGCTCGGCCAACGATCAGGCGAAGGCGGAGATGGATGACGCCGCGTCAAATTACGATCGAAAGAAAAGCCTTCGGGAAGAGGGGCTGGTCCCCCAGGCCGATTTTGATGTGGCGCAGGCGCGATTCCGTCGCGCTCAAGCGGCGATCGCGTCGGCCCAGGCGGGGGTGCGGGCGGCGGAGGCGGCGGTCCGCGCCGCCGAGGTCGATGTGGAGAACACGTTTATCCGCGCGCCTTTCGATGGAACGGTTCTGACGAAGAACGCCGAGGTCGGCGAGGTCGTCGCGCCGTTCGGCTCTTCCGTGCAGGCGAAAGCGGCGGTGGTGACGATCGCCGACATGTCGTCTCTTCAGGTCGAGGCCGATGTCTCCGAATCAAACATCGAGAAGATCCATCTCAACCAGCGGGCCGATATTGCTCTCGATGCCTATCCGGAGACGAAGTATGAAGGGGTGGTGCAGACAATCGTTCCAACCGCCGACCGGACCAAGGCGACGGTGTTGACCAAGATCCGCTTTCTCAACCGGGACGACAGGGTTCTCCCGGAGATGAGCGCCAAGGTCGCCTTCCTCTCCGAGCCGCAGTCCGATCAAGGAGCTAAACCAAAGATCACAGTGCAGCCGGGGGCGATTGTCACCCGGAAAGATCGGAAGGTCGCCTTCCGCGTCAAGGAGGACCGGGTCGAGATGGTTCCGGTGGAAGCAGGCGATCCGATCGGCAGCCAGGTTGAAGTGAAGAGGGGACTGACCCCCGGCGACCGGGTGGTCGTCAATCCTCCCGAGGATCTGGCCGCCGGAGATCGGGTCCGGATAGAAGGGAACGTGAATCGTTAATCGTTGTTCGTGAAACGTGAAGGACGAACGATAAAAGCAACCGTTTTCGTCTTCTTGTTTTACGATTAACGTTTAACGATGAACAAATAACGAGATCTATGGCAGATCCGCTGATCGAACTCATTGAGGTTTCCAAATCGTACCGCCGGGACACCCTTGAGATCCCCGTCCTTCAAAATATCACGATGAATGTGCCGGAGGGGGAATTCCTCGCGCTGATGGGGCCGTCCGGCTCCGGAAAAACGACCCTTCTCAATTTAATTGCCGGGATTGATCGGCCGACGCGCGGGGTGCTTCGCGTCGCCGGGACCGAACTCGGTGCGCTGACTGAAACGGATCTGGCCCGATGGCGGTCGCGAACGATCGGCTTCATCTTTCAGTTCTATAATCTCTTGCCGGTCCTCACCGCTCTGGAAAATGTCGAGCTGCCGCTGCTCCTCACCCCTCTTTCAAAACAGGAGCGAAGAGAGCATGCCGCCGTGGCGCTGGAGCTGGTCGGTCTCGCCGATCGGGTGCATCACTATCCGAAGCAGCTCTCCGGCGGTCAGGAGCAGCGGGTCGCCATCGCCCGCGCCATCGTGACCGATCCGCCGCTGCTGGTCGCCGACGAGCCGACCGGCGATCTCGATCGGGTCTCCGCCGAGGAGATCATGAATTTACTCGGCCGGCTGAACACCGAATATGGGAAGACCGTTGTCATGGTCACCCATGACCCGCGCGCGGCGGAGCGGGCGAAAACCATCAGACACCTGGATAAAGGGTCGTTCGCGTAATGGAACTTTTTCGCTTGATTCTGAAAAACACAATGCGTCATCCCCTCCGGTCGATCTTAACGGTCCTCGGAATCGCCATCGCCATCAGCGCCTTCGGGTTGATTCGAACGGTGATCGGCGCCTGGTATTCGGGGGTGGAGGCCTCCGCGCCGAATCGGCTGGTCACGCGCAATGCGGTCTCCCTTGGGTTCAGCCTGCCGCTCGCGTATAAAGAGGCGATCCGGGGAATTCCCGGCGTCGCCGACGTGACGTACGCCCACTGGTTCGGCGGAATCTACATCGACGAGAAGCACTCCCAGTTTCCTCAGTTCGCCGTCAACACAGAAAACTTTCCCGAAATTTATCCCGAGTTCCAGCTTCCACCCGAGCAGAAAGCGGCCTTCAAGCAGCAGCGGAACGCCGCCATCGTCGGTCGAAAGTTGGCGGAGCGCTTTAATTGGAAAGTCGGCGACATCATCCAGATGCGAGGGATGATCTTTCCGGGAGAGTGGGAGTTCGTCATTCGTGGGATTTACAAGGGGGCGCAGAAGTCGACCGATGAGACGCAGTTCATTTTCCATTATGAATATCTTGACGAGAAGCTCAAACAGACCGAGCCGTGGCGGGCGGGGAACGTCGGCTGGTATGTGGTGAAGGTGAAAGATCCGAAGCAGGCGGCGGAAGTCGCCGAGGCGATCGACCGGCGCTTCAAGAATTCGCTCGCCGAAACCCTCACCGAGACGGAGCGGGCTTTCGTTCTCGGCTTCATCTCGATGAGCGAGACGATTTTGGTGGCGCTTCGAATTATCTCGATGGTGATCATCGGGGTGATCCTCCTCGTCCTTTCGAACACCATGGCGATGACGGCGCGCGAGCGCCTCTCAGAATATGCGGTGCTGAAAACGCTCGGCTTCGGCGCGCGGCATCTGATCTTTCTGATCGTCGGAGAGTCGCTTTTGATCGCGCTGTCGGGGGGGCTCTTGGGTATTTTCATCACCTATCCGGCGGCGCACGGTTTTGAGCGGGCGATGGGAGATGCGATGGGGGCGATCTTCCCGGCGTTTGAGGTCGCCCCGATCACCCAGATGATCTGCGCCATGATGGCGGTCCTCGTCGGGCTGGCCGCCAGCTTCTTCCCGACCTGGCGGGCGGTGCAGGTTCGGATCGTCGATGGGTTGAGGAGGGTCGGATGAAACGACTGCGGATTGCGGATTAAAAACATAAAAAAGTTTTCTGGTTTTCTATTCCGCAATCCGAAATTGATATGATTATTCCTCTCAACTACAGTTTTCGAAATCTCTGGACGCGGCGGATGACGACGTTTCTGACGGCGGGGGGAATCGCGCTGGTGATTTTTGTCTTCTCGGCGGTGTTGATGTTGGCGAACGGGCTGGAGAAGACGTTGGTCGGAACCGGATCGGACAGGAACGCGATTGTCGTTCGCCGTGGGGCGGAGTCGGAGTTCATGAGCATGCTCGATCGAACGGCGGTCAACATCATCAAGAGCCAGCCGGAGGTTGCCGTCGATCCGGAGAGGAGGACGCTCGCTGCTTCCGAAGTGGTTGTTCTGATCAATCTTCCCAAGCGGGGGACAAATAAGCCGTCGCATGTCCAGATTCGCGGCGTCTCCCCCGAGTCGCTCGCGATGCGCCCGCAGGTGAAGCTGGTGGCGGGGCGACTCTGGCGGCCGGGGCTCTCCGAGGTGATCGTCGGTCGCGCCGTGGCGGAGCGCTTCCAGGGGATCGGCCTGGGAGAGACCGTCCGCTTCGGGATGCGCGACTGGACCGTCGTCGGCCTCTTCGAGGCGGAGGGGGCCGGATTCGAGTCGGAGATCTGGACCGACGCCGAGCAGTTGGTCCAAGCCTTCCGCCGCCCGGTTTTCTCCTCCGTCACGGTGCAGCTTTCATCACCCGGCGCCTATTCCTCTCTGAAGGAGCGACTTGAGAATGATCCTCGCATGGTTGTGCAGGTGGAGCGGGAGAAGCAGTACTATGCCAAGCAGTCGGAGATGATGGCGACCTTTATCCGGGTGCTTGGGATCTTCGTCACGGTCATCTTCAGCCTTGGCGCGATGATCGGAGCGATGATTACGATGTATGCTTCGGTCGCCAACCGAACCACCGAGATCGGAACGATGCGCGCCATCGGTTTCCCCCGGCGGAGCATTCTGATCGCTTTCCTGTTCGAGTCGCTCTCCCTCGCCTTCATTGGGGGGGCGATCGGAGTTCTTCTTGCCTCCTTCCTACAGTTCGTGACCGTCTCGACGACGAACTTCGCCACCTTCTCTGAACTCGCCTTCCGTTTTATCCTCTCGCCGTCGATCGTGATCGAATCGCTGATTTTCTCGCTGGCGATGGGCTTTCTCGGCGGCTTCCTCCCGGCGGTTCGCGCCTCCCGCCAGAAGATCGTCGAGGCGTTCAGGGCTTCTTAATCGTCCATGTCGTATTCTTGAGATCAATATGAAAGTGAGGTATCATTCCCGGTATGAAACGATTTGATGTCATGGTGATCGGCGCCGGAAGCGCGGGGCGGTATGGGGCCAAGGCGGCGGCGAAGCTCGGAGCGAAGGTCGGTCTGGTTGAGACCGGCCCCTTCGGCGGGCTCTGCATTCTCAAAGGGTGCATGCCGACCAAAGCCTATCTGCGCTCCTCGGAGCTGATCGGACTTCTGAAGAAAGCGCCGGAGGTCGGAATCTATCCCGGCAAGCAGGTCGGCATCCGGTTCGATCAGATCAAGCAACGCAAAGATAAATTAATCGCCGAAATGGCCGATGACGCGCACAAGGGGATAATTCGGCATCCGAATATCACGCTCCTCTCCGGCCGGGCGCGATTTCTCTCCGACAAGGAGGTTCAGGTCGGCGATGCGCGGTATGCCGCCGAGAAATTTCTGATCGCCACCGGATCGCGGGCGATCATTCCGCCGATTCCCGGCTTACAGGAGGCCGGCTACATCACCAGCGATGAGGCGCTGGAGCTGGAGTCGCTTCCGGAGTCGATGGTGATCATCGGCGGCGGGGTCGAGGGGACCGAGTTCGGCCAGTTCTTCGCTCGGATGGGGGTCAGGGTGACGCTGCTGCAGCGGAGCGAGCGGATCTTGAGCCACGAAGATGAAGATGTCAGCGAGGCGCTTGCCGAATTCCTCCGGCGGGATGGGATTGATCTCCGCACCGGCGTCCGGGAGGTGATGATCGAGCGGGATCAAGAAGGGGAGTGGATCTCTTTTGAAGAGCATGAAAAAGTTCAGCGGGTTGAAGCCGAGGTGATCATGCTGACCACCGGCCGGACCGGCAATGTCGAGGGGCTTCATCTGGAAGCGGCTGGAGTCAAGACCCACCCGCTCGGGATTATTGCGAACGATTACCTTCAAACGACGAATCCAAATATCTACGCGGCCGGAGATGTGACCGGGGGCGCTCAAATCGTCAACATGGCGACGTATGAAGGGGATATCGCCGGGACGAACATGGTACAGGGGCCGGTCCGAATGGCCGATTATCGGGTCTTCCCCCGCGCGGTCTTCTCCGATCCTGAATTTGCGAAGGTGGGTCTCTCCGAGCGGGACGCGCGGGAGCGGGGGATTCCGGTCCGTGTCGGGAAGTTCCCCTTCAGCGATCTGGGGAAGGCGATCATCACCGATCGAACGGAAGGGTTTGTCAAGATCGTGGCCGACCCGCAGCGGGGCGAGATCCTCGGCGCCGCCGTGGTCGGGGCCGAAGCGTCCAACCTGATCCATCAGGCGGCGATTGCAATGCACTTTCGATCGACCCTTGAGGAGTATGCCAAGATCAGCCACATCCACCCGTCTTTGGCGGAGATTATGCTCTATCTGGTTGATGAGATGATCGGGAAAGAGTGAATCATGGAGCCGCGCCGGAGGAAGCGGATCATCGTCGGACTGATTTTTCTCCTGTTATGGTTGCCGATCCTTCTGGTCGCCCGCCATTCGGTGGAGGAGATCCACTATCTAAAAACCTTTCTCCCCGCACGGATGACCGCTGCGGAAGCCGAAGATGCCGCAATTATCGAATTGATCAAAGTCGCATTCATTGTTCTGCCGCTTGTGATTGCGATGATTTTTGTCTGGAAAATATCTCGAGAAGATTGAAAAAGGGCGATCACAAATTAAAAAGGGGCGCACACCGTGCGCCCCGATACAAAAGCTTTATTTACTCTGACGAAGAGCGGGCTTGCTTAAACTCTGCGAGCTCCTCTGTAATGATCGATCCGGTTGGATTGCTCCCGTCGACGGAGGGGAACTCGGTCCGCTCGATTCCCTTCACCATCCCGACATCCGGGGCGAACCAGTTGGTGGTTTTGTCGGTCATCAGAACGACTTTGCCATTGCTCGAGAGGGTAATGTAAATTTTCATTGTCCCTTCCAGCTTGAGGCAATCTTTAAAGACCCCCGCCGGAACAGAGACGGTCTCGAATCCCGCTGCGACAATGTCCGCCTTGACCACCGCATGTTCCTCCTGCCCGTCCTCATCCAAATCCTTGCCGAAAGAGACGGTCTTGTCGACTTGTACATAGGGGGTATGCAGGCTGAGCGGAAATCGAATCACACGGTAGGGGACAAGCTGGCTCTCCAAGGGGGTGGTCGGATCGCCGCCGTAGTACATGATGCCGTCTTTATCTCTTAAGAAGTAGCTCTCGGCGGGGCCTTCATTCGACTGATTGCTCTCCGTGAAGACTTTCACGCGGGATCCTTTTTTCTCCGTGGTTCCCTTGACGATCGCGTTGTTGATGTAAGACGCGACCCGTTGAACCTGATCGGCGACCGATCCCCGATAGGTCCAGCTCATTCCAATGTCGTCGGGGAAATAGCGCTCTATATTAGGAATGTTCGGCTCTTCCGCATGAGCCAAGCTGATCCACAATAGTAACAGAACGAAAAAACCGAATGTCCGCCTCATCTGATTCATCGTACCCTCTCCTACTTTGCTTACTATCATAGCGGGATTTGATTGTTCAGTCAATTGACATTATTGCCGTTCCACTTATCGGATCAAAAGCGGCCCGCTTGCGCGGGCCGCTTCAATGTGTTAAGAAAGAGGCAAGCAAATGGATCAGATCTCCCCCCTTTTTTATGATCTTATTCCCTCTCCGCTTGGCTTGATTGGAATGATCTCCCATCCGGAAGGGCTCTCCTTTCTCCGATGGAGCCGCTCGGAATCGAACCTGCTGGAAGAGATTCATCGCGATACCGGCGTCATCCCGCAGATGAACCCGCGGCGACTTGCGGCGTGGCGCCGCCTCTTGGATCGTTACTTCTCCGGTCAGGCGGTCCGCTTTACGGAGCCGATCTTTTGGATGAAGGGAACCCTGCTTCAGCAGCGTATCTGGAAAAAAATGTCGGAGATTCCATATGGCGAGGTCCGCAGCTATCAATGGATTGCGGATCAGTTGAAACTTGGGCCGGCCGCCCGCGCCGTCGGCAACGCTTGTGGAAAGAACCCGTTACCGATCGTGATCCCCTGTCACCGCGTGGTTCATGGCGACGGGACGCTGGGTGGGTATACCGGCGGGCTCGACATCAAGAGAAGACTATTGGCGATTGAGCGGGTATACTTAACGGGAGATCGGATTGAATTTTCCAGACACGGACTGATTTAAATGTTTTTAGAGGTTTTGAAATGATTTATCCCAGCGCCAGCAGAAGCATCACACTCCGGCTCAAATTTAGAAATCAGATCGGCATGCTCGGTCAGATCACGTCGGCCATTGGAAGCGCCGGAGGCGATATCGGCGCAATTGATATCGTCAGCGTCGATCGGGGGGTGATCACCCGGGATATCACCGTCAGCACGCGGGATGAGGCGCATACCGCCCAGATCGTCGAAGCGGTCAAGCAGATCCCCGGCGTTCAGGTGGTTCATCTATCCGACCGGACGTTTCTGCTTCATCTCGGCGGAAAGATCGAGATCGCCAATCGTATTCCGATTAAAACCCGCGACGATCTCTCCCGGGTCTACACGCCGGGGGTGGCGCGGGTCTGCCTGGCGATTCAGGAGGACAAGAGCAAGGCCTTCGCGCTGACGATCAAGAAGAACAGCGTCGCCGTGGTGACCGACGGCTCGGCGGTGTTGGGGCTCGGCAACATCGGCCCGGAGGCGGCGATGCCGGTCATGGAAGGGAAGGCGATGCTCTTCAAGGAATTCGGCGGGATCGATGCCTATCCGATCTGTCTTTCGACCCAAGATCCGGACGAGATCGTCGAGACGGTTGAGCGGATCTCCACCGGATTCGGCGGGATCAATTTGGAAGACATCTCTTCCCCTCGTTGTTTTGAAATCGAGCGGCGATTGAAAGCCTCTTTGGATATTCCGGTCTTCCATGACGACCAGCACGGGACGGCCGTGGTCGTATTGGCGGCGCTGCTCAATGCGGTGAAGATCGTGAGGAAGCGATTGGAAGATCTCAAAATCGTCGTGAACGGCGTCGGGGCGGCCGGGGTCGCCATCACCGACATTCTCCTCTCTTCCGGCGTCAAGAAGATCGTCGGTTGCGACCGGGAGGGGATTCTCTGCTCCAGCCGGAGAGGGGAGGGAAATCCGATCCACCGCCAATATACAAAGCGGACCAACTTGGATCGATTGAAGGGAAAGCTGGAGGATGCCCTCGTGGGGGCCGACGTTTTCATCGGCGTCTCGGTCGGAGGGGTTCTGAGCCCCGCCGCAATCAAGAAGATGGCCCGCGATCCGATTGTCTTCGCCCTGGCCAATCCGACCCCCGAGATTATGCCGGAGGAGACCGAGGGGATCGTCCGGATTGTCGCGACCGGTCGGTCCGATTACCCGAACCAGATCAACAATGTCCTCGCCTTTCCCGGAATCTTCCGGGGCGCTTTGGATGTCCGCGCCTCCGAGATCAATGACGCGATGAATCTCGCCGCAGCCCACGCCATTGCCTCCGTCATCCACAAAGACGAGCTTTCGGAAGATTACATCGTCCCCGGCGTCTTCAACCGCAAGGTGGCGAAAGTGGTCGCATCGGAAGTATCGAAGGCGGCCACCCAAACCGGCGTCGCCCGACGCGAGAAAAAGAAAACCGCAAACAATCTCGGTTATTAAAAGGGGTCGCCCTTTCTTTTCAGGAGCGGGTGGGAAGAGGTGAGGCCTAGGTCGCAGGTGTCTCTCTTTGAAGCACGCGGGCTTTTCTTCGCTTCGGCGAAAAGAGGACCGAGAGGAAGAAGAGAAGCGTGGCAAGGAGAACGATGGTCGATCCGGAGGGAAGGTCGAACCAGTAGGAGAGAATCACCCCCGCCCAAGAAGAAGAGATGCCGATCAGGATGGAGATGATCAGCATTGTTCGCATCTTCGTCGCCCACTGCTGGGCCGCCGCCGCCGGGATGACCAGCAGGGCGAAAACCAAAATCGCCCCCACTGCTTGAAGCGAAATCACAATCGTCAGCGAGATCAGATTCAACAGCAGAAAAAAGAGATTGCGGGCCGGAATGCCGCTCGCCTCGGCCATCTCCTGATCGAATGAAATAAAATGAAACTCTTTGAAGAAAAGGAAGATCGTGAGGAGAATGCCGAGCGAGAGGGCGAGAATGATCTTCAGATCCGACGGTGTGACCGAGAGAATGCTTCCGAAAAGATAGCCGTAGACCTCGGGATTGTATGCCTTCATCAGGCCGATGAAGAGGATCGCCAGCGCCATCGTCAAGGTATAGAAGATCCCGATCGAAACATCGGGTTTCATTTTCCCGGTCTGTTGCAGAAAACCGGTGATCCAGACAGTGGAGAGGCCGAAGAGGACCGCCATCAAGAGGGGATTCACGCCGATTAAAAAAGCCAGGGTGACGCCGGCAAAAGCGGCATGCGCCGTTCCCGCGCCGATAAACGAAAGCCCCTTCAACACGACGAAGACTCCGATCACCGAGCAGACCAGTCCGATCAAGAAGGAAGCGAACAAGGCCCGCTGCATAAAGCCGTATGAAAACATTTCAAACATGTAAGGTCCTAAAATAACGTTAGGTGTGAGGCGTGAGGCGTAAGGGGTTGAGGCAAAAGCTTTTAATCTTTTACCCCTCACGCTTTACGCCTACCGCCTCACGTGTTTTGCCCTTCAGTGGTGGTGATGGTCGCTCATGATAACGTAGGGACCTTTCTCGCGTTCGGCGAGGATGATCTCTTTGCCGTAGACGCGGGAGAGAATTTCTTGCTTCAAGATTTGATGAGGCGGACCTTTGCCATAAAGGCGGGTCTTTAAAAGAATGAGAGAATCGACGACCGGGCTGATAATGTTGATATCATGCGTGACGAAGACGATCGTAAGACCATAGTCCTGATGGAGGCGCCGGACCAAATCGATCAGATGGTGCTGAGCGGTGGCGTCGATTCCGGTCGTCGGCTCATCGAGCAAAAGGATCTGGGGGCGCTGCGCCAGTGCGCGCGCGATAAGCACCCGTTGCTGCTGCCCGCCGGAGAGGCTGCCGAAGGGGACTTCCTTTAACGGCTCCACGCCGACCGCTTGCATCGATTCAAGAACAATTTCCCGATCGGCTTTGGCCGGCCGCCGAAAGAGCCCGATCGCCGCATAGCGGCCCATCATGACCACTTCCCACGCGGTGATCGGATAATGAGGATCGATCAACTCTTTCTGCGGAAGATATCCGATTCGGGCGCGGTGTTCGCAGCGAAGCGCGTGGCATTCACAATCAAAAATCTGAACGCTGCCGGAGACCGGATGAACGAGGCCGAGAATCGCCTTGAGGAAGGTGGTCTTCCCGGAGCCGTTCGGTCCGATCACCCCCGCAAATTCCCCTTCCATAATGTCGAGGGTCAGATCTTCCAAGGCGATCCGATTGGCAAAGGCGAACGTCGCGTGGGAGCAGTGGATGATCGGTTTGGCCGCGGTCTGGGACGTCGGGACGCTCTTGAGGGCGGGACGAGCCATTACGATCCTCCCAAGGCGGCGATGAGGGTCTCGGTGTCGGTCCGGATCAGATCGAGATAGGTATCCGTTCCCGGGATTGCTCCCGTCAGCGGGGAGAGGACGACCACTTTGGCCCCCGTCTCTTGAGAGAGGGTTTGAGGAACCTTTGGGTTGAGCTGTGGTTCCGAAACAATCACGTTCACCTTCTCTCGTTCAATGAGCTTAATCAGATCGCCGAGATGCTTCGCCGAAGGCTCGGTTCCGACCTGGCTGATGATATCTCCCTTGATAATAAAACCGAACCGGCGGGCATAGTAGGGCCAGGCCGGATGATGGGTGATGATGTTCCGGTTGGACAGGCGGCCGACCTTTTTCTTCAGCTCCAATTCGAGCGATTCCAATTCCTTGATGTAGCGCGACTGATTCTGCATATATTCAGCCTTGTGCGCCGGATCGACGCTGATCAATCCCTCGGTAATATGTCTGACCATTATTTTAGCATTTTCCGGATCGAGCCAGATATGCGGATTGCCCATCGTGTGCTGCTCTTTGAAGGCGTGCTGTCGGTCGATGGTGTTATCGCCACGGTCATGCTCTGCCGGTTCGGAGTGGTCGCGGATCAGTCCGACGCCGTCGGACGTGGTCACGATTTTCAAATCGGGCCGATCGGCGTTCTTGATTAACGGATTGACCCAGACCTCCAATCCCAATCCGACTTTCACCAGAAGCGCGGCCCGTTTGACCGCAAGGATGTCGCTCGGCTTGGGGGTATAGGTATGTTCGCTCTCCAGGCCGGTGATCAAAGATTTCACCTCGACGTAGGGGCCGCCGATCTGTTCGGTAAAATCTTTGAGGACAGGGAGGGTGACCACCACCGGAACCTTTTCTTCGGCGTGAAGTCCGGTCGGGCAAAGAAGAAGGCTCCCCAGGAGGAGAATCGCTTGGAAGGCAAAACTTTTATCGCGTCGGCCAAAACGCATCCGGAATAAATAACATCATTAAGATGAGGATGTCAATTCAATTGCGGAAGGGTTGTGCGGAAGATGAATGCCGCCTACACAGAGGGCAGCCTTCGTCTAGCCCTTTATCTTCTCACGCTCTTGGTCGGCTTTGGCGGCCCAGATAAAGTCGCTCTCCGTCAGCCCATTGACCTTATGGGTCCAGATCATCAGCCGTACCTTTCCCAGGCCAGATAGATATCGGGATGATGAAACTGCGCCTCGGCGAGTTCTCCAACCCGGAGGGTGAAATCGAGCGCCTGCCGAAAATTAGGAAAGGTGTACTCCTTTTCAAGATGATGCTCATCGATTACTCGCCAGCCGCCTCCCAGCTTTTCAAGCAAATCCGACAGCGCTTTGCCCTTCAACGGGGGAATGCCCCCCTTGCAAGGGATACATTCTTTTTGGGCCAATTCACTCGCCATTCTTTTCCTCCTCTGTCCGGCGTTTTTACGACGGTCCGCTCACGATAACATGGCTGGATGGTCCGGAACAAGGTTCTTCCGCTTGACCTTTCCCATTAAATTCGGTAGCCTTCCGCTTTGTGAAAGTCATCGGCCTTATATCTGGAACCTCCTCGGACGGCGTCGATGCCGCGCTGGTCGATATTCAAAAGCGCCGGGGGCGCGTTCAGATCGATCTGATTGCTTTTGAGGTCTATCCCTATCCGAAATCACTTCCGCGGCAATTGATCGATCTTGCCTCCGGTCTTCCGCAGTCGGTGGCAAACGTCTGCCATCTTAATTTTTATGTCGGCGAGCTCTTCGCGGAGGCGGCGCGCCGGATCGCCCGAAAGGGGCGCATCCCTCTTTCCAAGGTCGATCTGATCGGGTCGCACGGCCAGACGGTTCATCATCTGCCGGTGCCGAAGCGGGAGGGGAGCCGGGCGATCCGCTCCACCCTTCAGATCGGAGAGCCGTCGATCATCGCGGAGCGGACCGGGGTAACGACGGTCGCCGATTTCCGCCCGCGAGATATGGCCGCCGGCGGGGAGGGAGCGCCGCTGACCCCGTATCTTCATCACCATCTTCTCTCTGATCCGAAGCGGTCGCGCGCCGTCGTCAACATCGGCGGGATCAGCAATGTGACTTATTTGAAAGCGGGCGCGCCGATCGAAAAGACGATTGCCTTTGATATGGGGCCGGGAAATATGCTGATCGACGGATTGGTCCGCACCCTCACCGGGAAGGAGTTCGATGAAGGGGGAAAGATGGCGCGCCGGGGAAAAGTCGACGCGCCCCTTTTGTCGAATCTGATGCGCCATCCCTTTATCCGAAGGAAGCCGCCGAAGAGCACCGGCCGGGAGATCTTCGGAGCGACGGCGGTGGCATCCGTTCTGCAATCGACCCGGATGCGTCGGCTCCCGCCGGAAGACCTCATCGCCACGGCAACCGACTTTACCGCCTCGGCCATCTCCGAAAATATTCGCCGCTTTATCTTAAAGCGGGGAGGTCTGCACGAAGTCATCGTCGGCGGCGGGGGGGTGCGCAACCCGGTCCTGATGGAGCGCCTCGCCGAACTCCTTGCGCCGATTCCGGTCCAGCCATTCGAAGCGCTCGGCCACGAGAGCCGCGCCATTGAAGCGATGACCTTCGCGCTGCTCGCCTACCAGACGTTCCGTGGCCGGCCGACGAATATTCCTTTCGTCACTGGAGCGCGGCGTCCGGTCGTTCTGGGGAAGATCGTGCCGGGGAGGTGACCTATTTTTAGTCACCTTACTTCTGAGTCGGATGGAAGGTTGAGCAGTTTAAAATAATGGATCGGAGGAATGAAATGCGGACGCATGTAATCTCTGCGGAAATCCTGAAAGGAAGGCTATGCAAAAAAGAAAGAACGCTGTCGCTCTTGCTATCGTCTGGAATTTTCTATAAACCAAATAAAGTATTCTAGGCAAATTGGACGATCCAATGCGTCTCAACCGGCTTTGAATGAATAAGAGTCGATTTAAGTCTCAACGCATGGAAATGCTAGCGTCGCTTTTGGTATACTTCATCAAAAGCATTGGAGGTCAACAATGAAAACTTTCACAGCATATGTTGAGTGGGATCCGGAGAGTCATCTCTATGTCGGCGTGGTTCCTGGAATTCCGGGAGCCCATACTCAGGGAGCGACACTGGATGAACTCCAGCAGAATCTTAAAGAAGTTTTAGAGTTGTGCTTAGAGGAGTATCGCGGTTCTGTGGACGACCTGCCCCGCTTTGTGGGTCTTCAACAAATCGAGGTCGCCGTTTGAGCCGCCTTCCCATTGTCAGTTTCAAGACAATGGAAAAGCTCCTGCTGCGACTCGGGTTTCAGATAATTCGACAGAAGGGGAGTCACGTTTTTTATCGACATGTGGATGGTAGAACAACAACCGTCCCAAACCATCCCGGCAGAGACCTTGCCCGCCCGTTGATCCGCGAAATTCTACGCGAGATCGAATTAACCCCAGAACAATTTCGAAAAGAGCTTGAGAAAAAGTAATTTAAGTGTTGGAAGGATGTGGGTAGAGATCTTAACTTCCAAACACGGTCCGCTGCAATCCGTCCCAGAAAGTTTTCCGGTAGGCGAGCGATTGCAGGGCTCCGTCGCGGAGGCGTTTTTGGCCTTCTTCGGTTTCGACGTGGCGGGAGATCAGTTTGTTGAAGACGACGGCATGCTCGACATCTTCGACAATGTGGAGGGAGAAGTATTCGACATCCTCGTCGGTCAGGTTCGTGTTCTTTTTGATTCCCTCGATCAAATAGCCGAACATCGTCGGGATCGAAAACTCATGTCCGGGGCCGATGGCGCCGAGGGCGAAGAGAAAATCTTTTCCGCGGGTCATCTCCTTATGGCCTTCGATGAAGGCGGCGGTTTCGGGGGAGAATTTCACGCGGCCCCACGCCTCATCGGGGAGACCGAGGGCCTTCAAAAAATTCCGATAAAGGGCCGGATGGCTGCGGAAGATGGTATGCTGGCCGAACTCGTCGTCGAAGACGGTCCGGAAGAGATCGGCGGCATCCTTGTCGGGAATTTTCGGCAGCAGGTTGGTCATGTAGTTCACAAAAACCTTGACCAGCTGATAATGCTGAAGGCCGAAGGTCTGGATCTGCTCGACCGTCAGCTTCTCGGAGGCGAACCGCTTGAGGAAGGGATGATGCACCGCGTCGTGATGCAGGATCTCTTCCTCAAGCGAATGAATAAATGTCTGAGCTTGCATAAATAATCGTTATTCGTTAAACGTGAATCGTTAAACGTAAGATCAAGAAAGATGCTTTACGTTTAACGTTGAACGATTCACGTTTAACGGTCCTTTCTCTAATATCCCATGCCGATGAATTTCGATTTTGCCTCTTCCATCAGCGCTTCGGTGATCTGCGTCTGTCCGCGCTCTTTGGCCATCCGCTCGATCTCTTTTTTTGCCATCGGACGGATGAAGGATGGGATATTGTCGAGGCGCCGCTCGGCCTCTTTCGACCAGACCATCTCGCCTTGATCGTTCTTCGAGGCATCCATCACCTCCGGAGTGATCGTCGAAATGCCGTTGCGCCGGGCGTAGCTTTCGATTCCCATCTGGATCATCGGCCGCATGAAGGAGGGGACCTTCTCGATCCGCTCTTGGGCTTCTTTCGTCCAGGTCAGCTCCCCGGCCGCTTCCTGCTTGGCGCCCCCCTGCATCTGGGCGATCATGCTGGAGAAGGGGCAGGTGCCGCCGCCCGATGAAGAAGATTTAGCCATCTCGGCGGCGAGCATCTCTTTCTGCGCCGCCGGAGAGGGAGTCGGCTTGCTGAAGCTGTCGGGGGTTTCTTTCAGCGTCTGCCGGGTCAGCTCCATCGGCTCGGCGGGGGCGGTCCGTCCCCCCAGCTTCACGCCGAGCGCTTGGACCATCGCCGTCTCGCCAGGGTTGGTCACCATCGCGACCTTGGCGTTGCAGGTCGGGCAGGAGAAGGTCACGCCGAGCGATTGCTCTCCGGGAACTTGGACATTCTCAAAGGTCATGAAACTTTCACACTTCATACATACGAACTTCATGAGGTTCCTCCGTAAAAAGAGTCTCCACAAAATCAGAGATCTCGTGGGGCATTACAATTTGTCGGCAACGATCTTTTTAAAATTTAACAACTGCTGAATGCGATTGGCAATCTCATCAAATCGCTTCGAGATCGGATGTGAGGGCGGAAGCGGCTCGCCCGAATCGCACGCGTGTGACATTTCGCGATCGAAGGGGATCTTGCCCAAGAGGGGAACATCAAGTTCCTCGCAGAGATCTTCGCATCCCCCCTCAAAGAACGGCACGGCGGTTTTGCACTCGGGGCAGAGGGCGCCGCTCATATTTTCGACGAGACCGATGACCGGGATACCGAGATCGCGGGCATAAACGATCGATTTCTTCACAACGGTTTTGGCGACTTCCGAAGGGGTGGTGACGACGACCGCGCCATCGAGCTCCGGAATGAAACCGGCGATCACCGGCGGCTTATCGGCCGCGGCGCCGGGAGGTAGATCGGTGAACAGGTAATCGATCTCGCCCCAATTCACATCGCCGAGAAATTCTCGGATCACGTTCATTTCCATCAATCCCAGCCAGACCGGCGAGAGCTCCATCGGACCTTTCCAGCGAACCGGCGAGTCTTCCTGCCGGAGAAAAAAATCCATCGAGGCGACTTTCATGTCGTAGGGTCCGACCGGCGGGATCGCGCCGTCGCCGGTAAACTCAAACCGCCCTTTGACGCCGAGCATTCTCGGAATGCAGGGGCCGTTTAGATCGACATCGAGGACGCCGACTTTGTTCCCCTGTCGCGCAAACGCGAGCGAGATGTTGGCGGTCGTCATGCTCTTGCCGACCCCACCTTTTCCGCTCATAATCACGATTTTCCGACGGATTTGGCCCATCCGGATCTTCACCTGAAGCGACTGATCGACCAGCTGTTTCATCACCTGAGCGTCATCGGTAAAGTGGATCTTTTTAAGGATTGTTTTTAAATCTTTTTCAGCTTCCGGGGACATGAGGGACACTCCGATTTAACATTGGCCCGATCTTATAACAACGGGGGAAGTATGTCAACGAATTTGTCCTTTTCCGACCCCTGGAAGGGTCGGTCGGGGAGGGAGGCCGGAGGCCCGTTTTAGATGATTTTTAAAGAACATATCTGCTTCAGCCGTACTCAGGCGTGTCGGTAGGAGCGAATCAGATCGACCGCCCGGGCGACCCCTTTCACAAAGGTTTTTACCTCGGTCGGGCGATTGTAGAGGGCAAAGCTCGCACGGGCGGTTCCGGCGATACCCAGGCGGCGCATCAGCGGCTGGGCGCAGTGGTGTCCGGCCCGGATGGCGATCCCCTCTTCATCGAGGGAGGCGGCGAGATCATGGGGATGGATTCCATCACAAGTGAAGGAGACAATCGGGCCGCGCGGTTCTCCCTTCCGAGGGCCATAGAGGGTCACGCCTGGAATCTCCGAGAGACCCGACGCGGCGGCCTGCGCCAACGCCATCCCATGCGCCTGGATCGCCTTCAGCCCGATTCGATCGAGATAGTCAATGGCGGCAGCCAATCCGATCGCCCCTGCCACAGGCGGGGTTCCCGCTTCGAATTTCCAGGGGATGGCATTCCAGGTGGCTGACTCCAACCAAACCTCGCGGATCATTTCTCCTCCTCCGAGAAAAGGGGGCATCCGCTCCAGCAGGTCGGGCCGGGCCACCAGCACCCCAATTCCGGTCGGGCCGAGCATCTTGTGGCCGGAGAAGGCGAGGAAGTCGCAGTCGATCTCCGCCAGATGGACCGGCATGTGGGAAACCGCCTGGGCGGCATCGACCAGGAGGAGCGCCCCGACCGACCGGGCCGCCTCACGAAATCGGTGCAAGGGGACGAGGGTGCCGAGCGCGTTCGAGAGAGCCGTCACCGCAATCAACCGGGTCTTGCGGGTCACGCACTCCGTAAGCCGGTCGAGGTCGAGTGATCCCTGATGAACCGGAAGAAAAACAAGCCGCACCCCCCGCTCCTTGGCGAGCAGCTGCCAGGGGATCAGGTTGCTGTGGTGCTCCATCTCGGTGAGCAAGATTTCATCCCCCTCCCGGAGGAAACACCGTCCCCAGCTCTGCGCGACGAGATTGATCGCTTCGGTCGTTCCCCGCGTGAAGACAATCCCTTCCCGGGGGGCGTCGATAAATCGGGCCACCCGGTCCCTCGCCGCTTCATACCGGGCGGTCGCCTCTTCCCCCAGCGTGTGAATGCTGCGATGAACGTTCGCATTGGAGGAGAGGTAATAATCCCGGATGGCATCGAGGACCTGGACCGGTTTTTGTGTCGTGGCGGCGTTGTCCAGATAGATCAGCGGTTTTCCATGAACGGTCCGCTGAAGGAGGGGAAAGTCTATCCGCAATCGTTCGGCGTCGAGGTTCATCGGTGTTCTCGGCGGTATTCTTTGATTCCGGTTTGAAGGATCTCATAGGGGAGGAGGGCGCATTTGATCCGCGCGGGCCGAAGCTCCCATTGGAGCGCCTGCAGCAACGCTTCAGGAGCAAGCGTTTCGATTTCATCGAGCCGCCGGCCGGTGACCATCTCGGTGAGAAGCGAGCTCGCCGCCTGGCTGATGATGCAGCCGTCGGCCCGAAATCGCGCCGCGTCCACCGTCTCTCCCGCGGCGAGCTTCAGCATGATCCGAATCCGGTCTCCGCAGAGGGGATTTATATCCTCATAAGAGATGTCGGGGTCTGGGAGCGATCCGGCATTGCGGGGATGGCGGTAGTGCTCCAAGATCTGCCCGCCATAGGCAATCATGGCGCGCTCTCCCTCTCATAAGGGGGAAACCGGAACATCATATCGCGATTTAAGATCCCCCCGTGGCCGAGGCCGGCGATCTCCTCCAGCTCGATTTTCCCGTGGGCCAGGATTTTGGGGAGAATGAGATCAAAGACGGTTGTCTGTGAGAAAAGCCCGCAGCGGGGGAGTCCGATCAGGGGGACACCCTTGTAACCCGCGAGCCAGAGCAACGTTCCCGGGTGGGCCGGTATCCCGATCCGTTCCATCCGGGCCCCCGCCCTTTCCAAGGCGAGGAGAAAGGGGTCGAGCGGGTCCATGGCATTGCTGCCGGTGATCAAGATCAGCGTCGCCCCCGACGCGACGGCGTCCACGATCGAGACGCGGATCACCTCGGGATCGGGGGGGAGATCAACGATCCGTTGAACCGAGCAACCGAACCAGTCGAACTTCGTTTTCAGGGCGGCGAGGAAGCGCTCCCGCGCGGACGGATCGCTCCGTTCGGAGAGAAGGACGGCGACGGAGCGGGGGGAGAAAGGGGCGACGGAGAGGAGGCATCCCGCCGGCCGGGTCGACCGCTCCACCGCTTCGATCGTCTTGTCGGGCAGGGCAAGCGGGGTGATCTGGGCATAAGCGATCACCTCTCCGGCGCAGACGACCTGATCGGTCAGGAGGGTATAGACGGCAATGCCGGGAAGGGTGTTAATCTCCTGAAGTGCGGCCACGTCGATCTCCAACACTCCTTTGTAAGCTGCGCGGAGGGTCTGCTTGCCGTGCGCCCCCGCCTGGACGACGACCCCGGTTCCGGCGATTGCGCGGGCCAGGCGTTCTCCCGCCGCGATTTCATCGAGGTCCCCCGGCTCCAGCTGGACCAGATGAAGCGTTTCCCAGGGGGCGGCGAGGAGGGCGGGGAGATCCCCTTCTAGAATCGGCGCTCCCTTTCTGAAAAGTATTTTTCCCTCGGAGTCGGAGAGATCATGGCAGAGACGCTGATAAACGAGTCTCTCCGGGCGAAGCGCCTCCCGCCGGACCAATATCGCCTTCATTGGGGTCCTCCCGGTGCGGAGCGGCTGGAGGTCGTTGCAACCGCGGATCGGCTCAACGGGGTTCCTTCACGCCCATACTTCACGGCGAGGATCTCCGACAGGATGCTGATCGCAATCTCCGCCGCCGACTGCGCGCCGAGGTCGAGGCCGATCGGGACGCGAATCCGTTGAAGCGACGCTTCGGCGATCCCTTTTTCTCGGAGGAGGTCGAGGATTGCCTTTCCCCGCCGGCGGCTTCCGAGCATTCCGATGTAGGGGACATCGGTCCGAAGGGCGCGCGCCAGAACCGGCACGTCATACTTGTAATCGTGGGCGACCAGGACGACCCAAACCCCCCGGTTCAGCGGAAAGACTTCGGCGATCTCCGAGGGGATCCCGACCCGGATGTCGTCGGCGTCCGGAAAACGTGTCCGATTGGCGAAACGGGGACGGCCGTCGACCAGGACGGTCCGGAAGCCGAGTCCCTTCCCGAAGGTCACGAGCGGGATGGCGACCGCCCCGGCGCCGAAGATCAGCAGCGTCGGCGGGGCGCCGAAGCTTTCGAGGAAGAGATCGATCATTCGGCCGTCGGACAACGTCAGGGGAATCGTCTCGGAAACGGCTTGATTTGCAATCCGGGAGGGGATTTCCCGGCGAAGCGCCTCGGCCAGCGCCGGGTCGACCGGACCCTTTACCTCTCCCGTTGTGCCGATCAGAAATCGCGCTCCGATCGACTGGCCCTCTCCGCCGACGACGGCTGCCAAGACCGCTCCTCCCTGTTCGGCGGCCGCGCGCGCCGCATCATATCCGCGCGCGGTGGGGTCTGCCGGGTCGGAGGGGTGGATCGGCTCGATGAGGATGTCGAGGGTTCCCCCGCAGGTCAGGCCGATCTCCCAGGCTTCCTCATCCCCCAGGCGGAGCGATAAAAGGCGGGGCCGTCCGTCGCGGAGGACCTCTCCGCCGGCCTCGATCACCTGCGCATCGACGCAGCCGCCGATGGTCACCGAGCCGAGGATCTGCCCCGCCTCATCGACGAGCATTTTGGTCCCTTCTTTGCGGGGAGTCGTCCCGCGGGTCCGGATCAGCGTCGCCATGGCGGCGCGGGTCTGGGTGCGGCGGAGCTGATCGATGAAATTAAAGGTTTCCATCACTCTTTTTCTATAGGTCTTATAGGACCGATAAAATTCTTTTCTTTCGGGTCCGGTAAAGCCGCTCCGTGAACCCGCCTTCATTTAGAAACTGTTTTTCAATCTGTCGCAATTGCCGGTCGCCGTGCGCTCCGATCAAAACAGAATTTGGTTTGTCCTTCATGAGGTCTTCACTCTACGCTGCATGGGCGGCCGGGGCGGCGTCAAACTTCGCTTTACATCCGTCGCAGCAGAAATGAAATATCTTTCCTTGATATTCAGATTTGTATTCGGCTCCGACCGGCTCGACCATCATCCCGCAAATTGGATCTTTGGTCTTAGCGGCGACTTTATCCTCCCGACGGACCTTTGGTTGCTCCTTCCTCTCGGCCCGCCGGAGTTGAACGATCTCGGCCAAGATGCTCAGCGCAATCTCCTCGGCGGTCTCTGCTCCGAGGTTCAAACCGGCGGGAGACTTCACCCGCTCCAGCGCTTCCGGAGAGACCCCTCGCCCGCGCAGACGCCGTAAGATTGCATCGGCCCGCTTGCGGCTGGCGACGAGGCCGATATATCCCGATTCGGTTTTCACTGCCTGCTCGACCGCTTCTTCATCGAACCGGCCGTGGGTGGCGATAATCAGCGCCGCGCGAGGCGAAATTTCCAACGCGGGAAGATCGAGACGATGAATCACCCGGTCGGCCGATGGGAATGCTTTCGGATCAGCCAATGGATCGATTAAAGTGACATCAAATCGCAGGTTCTTGCCGAGCCGGACGAGCGCCGCGGCGACCGGATCGCGTCCCAAGACGATCAGCGGCGGGTTCGGCAGCTGCGGCTCGATGAAAAGATCGATCGTCCCCCCGCTGTAGCAGGGCATCGGGGCCGTTTCCATCCCTTCCATCGGTTCTTCCTGCCGAGGTGTGATCCGGAGAAACAGAGGCTTTCCTTGATAGATCGCTTCAACGCCTTTTTCGATCACGGTCTCCCGGGCGCAGCTTCCGCCGATCCAACCATGAAGCGTGCCATCTTCCTGGACGATCGCTTTGTCCCCCGGCTTGGCGGAGGTCGGTCGCTCGGCCCGGACCACGGTCGCTCGGGCGTAAGGGGATCCGCTCCGGCGCAGTTGCGCTTCGATCCGCGACAGCTCCTCGACCGTCGCGGAGGGAGCGGGATCATTCGACTTTTCAGACAACCCGGTCGGCTTTCCTTCCGCCGCGCGCTCCAAGTCCTCCGGGGTGTCGATGTCGATGATCACCCCCGGATCATCGACCGCCACCCTGACGACCCGATCGGGGTGGTCTCCGAAGAGGGCGCGGCAGCCGATGTCCCCTTCGATCCGTTGCATCTCGCTGAATAAAGTCCGGGAGAGGAGAACCGGGTTGCCTCGAAATCCGTTGTAGGTGGGGGTTACCGCGACGGGATGGTATTTGGGGAAGACCTCGATGAGGGTCTGCATCGTTTGGGGGGAGACGAACGGCTGGTCCCCCAGGACGATCAGCGCCCCCTCCGTCTCCGGCGCGAGGGCGGCGAGGGCCAATTTGAGGGAGCGGCTCATCCCCTCCTCCGGCCGCTCGTTGCGGATCACCCGAGCGGAGCCGACATCGACTTCTTTAAGGATCGCCTCAGCGTCGGCCCCAAGCACCAAGACGACTTCGTTGAATCCGAATTTCAGGACCGGATCGATCGCATGCTGCAGAAGCGGCCTGCCCTGCAGCTTCATCAGCTGTTTGCATCGGCCGAAGCGCCGCGAGCCGCCGGCGGCCAGAACCACCGCCGCGATCTTGGAATTAGCCGGTTCCATCGACACCCCTCCTTCCAAAAAGCCGCCCGAACCATTGCACGATCGCTCGGAGCAATAAAGCAAACGCATTGATCGGCGCCGCGGGCGCGGGCGACGATTTTCCCGCCGAGGTCGACGACGCTGCCGCTTCAGGCTTCTCAAGGCGCTCGCGGACCGCCGTCGTGAATTTTTGGAAGATCTGGTCGGCGACCTCTTGAATCAACCCGCGGCCGAACTGGACCAATTTTCCGGTGAGATTCACCTCGGCGAAGATATAGACTTCCGTTCGGTTGCGGTCGATCGCCCGGAACCGGCCGATCATCCTCCCATCGGCCCCTCCCTTTCCCTGAATATCCTGGCCCCGTCCCGAGGCGGCCCCTTCATATTTTTCTCGGTCGAGCTTTTCAATATGGGCCTGCCCTTTATACTTTGCGAGGATCGGGCCGACTTTGGCGGAGACGGTTCCTTCGTAGGTCGTCGCGTCCACCTGCTTGGTCAACTCGGCGCCGGGAAGGCATTCGGCCACTTTTTGAGGATTGGTCAGGAACGCCCAGGCAGTCTCGATCGGGGCGTTGACTTCAAATTTCTTCTCGAAGGTGATTGCCATATGATTTCTCCTTCAGTCAGACCGTCAGCTGGGAGATCAAGTTCTCCAACGATTCGAAATTATGCGCCGCCCCGAAATGATCAACAAAGGGGAGAGCGGCCTGCATTCCCCGGCAGAGGGGGGCATATTCGGGGTCTCCCAGCAGCGGATTGAGCCAAATGATCTTTCGCGCTTTCTTCCGAATTCCTTGCATCGCATGGATCAACAAATCGGTCTCCCCGCGATCGAGTCCGTCGCTCAAGATCACGACGACCGCTTCCGACTTCAACAAGGAAGGATACCCGGTCAAGAAAGCATGAAGCGACTCACCGATCCTCGTTCCCCCCGACCAGCCGGGGACCGCCTCGGCGATCTCGTCGAGAAGCCGGTCGATCGTGTCGGCCTTCAGCAGCGGGGTGAGGTGTGTCAGGGTTGTATTAAAGACGAAGATCTCGACCGAGTCGGTGAACCGCCTTACAGAGAGAAGAAATCGGATCAAAAACCGGCTGTAAGAATCCATCGACCCGCTCACGTCGCAGAGAAGAACCACCCGCGCCCGCTCGATCGGGCGTGTCCGGCGGGCGAGCGCGATGAATTCCCCGCCATACCGGAGCGCGGCGCGAAAGCTGCGGCGCAGATCGATCTCTTCTCCGCCATGGGCGGGGATCCTCCGCCGGCTCCGGCGGGTGGCAAGCCGCCAGACCATCTTGTCGAGGAGCGCCTCCATCTCGTCGAGCTCTTCCGGGGAAAGCGACTCGAACGACCTTTTGCGAATCTGTGCCTCCCGGCTCGATCCGACCTGAACGGTCTCTTGTCGCTCTTCGGATCGGGAGGAGCGCTCCTCTTCGCCGGGCCAAGAGAGGGGGGGACCCTCTCCGGAGGGCCGGGACCGGCGCGCCGCGCGGGGAGGCGATTCGGAAGAGACGATCTCCTCCCCCTTCCAGAATTTGCGGAAGAGTCGATCGAACGGGACCAGGTCGGCGTGGCGCCGGACCAGCGTCGCTCGAAGGGCGAAATAAAAGTCATCGGGATCGGCCAAATCGACCTGGAGGATCGCGCCGCCGGCGTCGATCTCTTCCGATGCGCTGACCCGAATGCCCGCCTCTCGGAGATGTCGGCAGAAGAGGGCGAGATTTTTGATGAGATCGCCGGGACGGAATGGGAAATCATAAAACGCTTGCGCCTTCATCGAAGGGTCCTTTCCACCTCCGCCAGGAGCGTCTTCGTCTCCTCCGGACCGAACGCCTTTACGTCGTGATAATTCTTCAACACGCAGCCGAGCGTTTCTTCGATCGCCTCCGGGTCAAGATGATCTCTGTGCAGCTGCATGAGGGCGCGGGCCCAGTCGAGGGTCTCGGCGATTCCGGGGGGTTTATAGAGCCGGCGTGTTCGGATTCGCTGCATGAAGTGGCCGATCTCCTGGGCGAGCCGCCCGTTGATGTCGGGGAGGCGGCTTCGGAGGATCGCGATCTCTTTTTCGAAGCCGGGGGGATCGATCCAGAGGTAGAGGCAGCGCCGCCGCAGCGCGTCGCTTAAATCGCGGGTCCGGTTGGAGGTGAGGAGGACGATCGGAATCTGCTCCGCCCGGATCGTTCCCAACTCCGGGATGGTGACCTGAAAGTCGGAGAGAAGCTCCAGCAGAAAGGCCTCGAACCGCTCGTCGGCGCGGTCGACTTCGTCGATGAGAAGAACCGGGGGGCGCTCCTTTTGCGTGATCGCTTTTAGAAGGGGACGTTCCAGGAGGCAGTCGCGGCTGAAGATCTCTTGTTCGATCTGGGCGATCGGGTTCGGACGATGGGATCGATCCGGATCGAGTCCCCGTCGCTCCTCCATGCGGATGCGGAGGATCTGCCGGGGGTAGTTCCATTCGTAGAGGGCGGAATGGACGTCGAGCCCGTCGTAGCATTGGAGCCGGATCAGCTCGGTCTGCTGAATCTGGGCGAAGACCCGCGCCACATCGGTCTTCCCGACCCCGGCCTCCCCCTCGATCAGCAGCGGCCGCTGGAGCGACCAGGCCAGGAAGAGCGCCGTCGTGATCGGGCGCTCGGCGATATACCCCGCCTCGGCCATCCGGGATTGCAGCGTGGCGATTTCTTCTTTCATGTCGATCTCATTTCGTGGGGCGTATGCAATACGCCCCTACTCGGCGACCCCCTTCTCTTTCAAAATCTTCCAGACCTTCGCGGCGGTGATCGGGATGTCGATGTGCCGGACCCCCAGATGCCAGAGGGCGTCGACCACGGCATTGGCGATGGCGGGGGGCGCCCCGACCGTGGCCGATTCCCCCACCCCTTTCGCGCCGAGGGGATGATGGGGGGAGGGGGTGCAGGTCTTGTCGGTCTCCCACTTGGGGGTCTCCACCGCGGTGGGGAGGAGATAATCCATAAAGCTTCCGGAGAGGTTGTTCCCCTGGTCGTCGTAGATGATCTCTTCGAGCAGGGCGGGGGCGAATCCCTGGGCCAAGCCGCCGTGAATCTGTCCCTCCACGATCATCGGGTTGATGATGTTGCCGCAATCGTCGACCGCGACGAAGCGGCGGACCTTGACCTCTCCGGTTCCCCGGTCGATGTCGACGACGCAGATATAGCTTCCGAAGGGAAAGGTCAGGTTCGGGGGATCGTAATAGTTCACCGCCTCCATTCCCGCCTCCATTCCCTGGGGGTGGTTCGTGTAGGCGGCGAAGGCGATTTCCTGAATGGTTTTCGATTTGCCGGGGACCCCTTTGACGATAAACTTCCCCGGCTCCCAGATCAGGTCTTCTTCGCTGACTTCCAGAAGGTGCGCCGCGATCTTCTTCGCCTTCTCCCGGACCTTCCGGGCGGCAAGCGCCGCGGCCGCCCCGGCGGTGGGGGTGCTCCGGCTGGCGTAGGTGCCGAGGCCGTACGGGGCGGTGTCGGTGTCTCCCTCTTCCACGGCGACATGGACGGCGGGAATGCCGAGCTCCTCGGCGATGATTTGCGCATAGGTGGTCTCATGTCCCTGGCCCTGCGATTTGGTGCCGAAGCGGGCGATCGCCTTGCCGGTCGGATGGATCCGAAGCTCGCAGCTGTCGAACATTTTGATTCCCAGGATATCGAAATTTTTCGAGGGGCCGGCGCCGACGATTTCGGTGAAGCTGGAGATTCCGATCCCCATCAACTCCCCGCGCTTTCTCTTTTCGGCCTGCTCTTTTCGAAGCGCATTGTAGCCGATCTTCTCCATCGCCAGATTGAGCGCGGTCGTATAGTCGCCGCTGTCGTACTCCCACCCGAGGACCGATTTGTAAGGGAACTGCTCCTTCCGGATGAAGTTCTTTTTCCGCAGCTCGGCCGGATCGATATTCAGTTGGTGGGCGAGAATGTCGACCATCCGCTCGATGGCGTGCGCCGCCTCGGTGACCCGGAATGAGCAGCGGTAAGCGACCCCGCCGGGAGGTTTGTTGGTGTAGGCGGCGTCGATCTCCACGAAGGCGTTTTTAAAATCGTAAGAGCCGGTGCAGATGCTGAAGAGTCCGGCCGGGTATTTCGACGGGTTCGCCGCCGCATCGGTATAGCCGTGGTCGGCGAGGGTCTTGATCCGAAGGGCCGTCATCGTGCCGTCTTTCTTGGCGGCGATCTCGGCGGTCATGTGGTAGTCGCGGGCGAAGGAGTCGGACTGGAGATTCTCCATCCGGTCCTCGACCCACTTGACCGGCTTGCCGGTGAGGACCGAAGCGGCGACGGCGATGACATAGCCAGGATAGACCGGCACCTTTCCGCCGAACCCGCCGCCGATGTCGGGGGAGATCACCCGGATTTTTTCCTCCGAGAGGCCGACATGGCCGGCGACCAGCGCCAGGACTGTCCGGATGGCGTGGGGGGCCTGCGTCGTCATGATCAGTTTTAATTTTCCGGTGGCTTTCTCGAAGTGGGCGACGCAGCCGCAGGTTTCGATCGAGGAGACATGAATCCGCGGCAGATAGATCTTCTCCTTGACCACCACCTCCGCCTCTTGGAACGCCTTTTCGGTCGCGGCCCGGTCGCCGGTCTCCCAATGCCAGATGAGGTTGTCTTTTTTATCTTTCTTATCGGTTCTCAATACGGGCGCGCCCGGCTCAAGCGCCTTGAACGGATCGACGACGACCGGCAACGGCTCGTATTCAACCTCGACCGCCTCCACCCCGTCGGCGGCGATGTATCGGTCGGTGGCGAGAACCGCGGCGACCTCCTGCCCCTGGAACATCACTTTGTCGACCGGCAGGACCATCTGTGTGTCGGACATGAGGGTCGGCATCCAATGGAGGTTGTACTTGGCGAGGGTTTCTCCCGTGATGACGGAGAGGACCCCGGGAATGGCGAGCGCCCGGCTCGGATCGATCCGCTTGATCTTGGCGTGGGCGTAGGGGCTTCGGACGATGTCGAGATGGAGCATCCCCGCCATCTGGATATCATCGACATAACTTCCTTTCCCCCGGATGAAGCGGGGGTCCTCCATCCGTTTAATGGAATGTCCCATCCCACCGATCTCTTCGCTCGTTCGAGGTGTCATGTCGGGCTCCTTATTTTAGACGCCTTGCTGCATCTTGTGGGCGGCGTGTTGGATCGCCTTCACGATGTTGACATATCCGGTGCAGCGGCAGAGATTTCCCGAGATCGCCTCGCGGATCTCCGCCTCCGACGGGATCGGATTGCCGTTTCGTTGAAGAAAGGCGTAACTGGTCATCAACATCCCGGGGGTGCAGTAGCCGCATTGGAGACCATGCTCCTGAACGAATCCCTCCTGGACCGGGTGAAGTTTTCCCTCCTGCTCCAGCCCTTCAACCGTCATCAGGCGGCGGCCGTCGGTCTGAACGGCGAAAACGGTGCACGATTTCACCGCCCGGCCGTCGAGCAAGACGGTGCAGGCGCCGCAGTGGCTGGTGTCGCAGCCGATGTGGGTTCCGGTCAAGCGTAAGACCTCGCGGATGAAGTGGACCAGGAGCAGCCGCGGCTCGACTTCCGATTCGACCTTCGCCCCATTGATCGTAACCTCAATCTTTTTTTTCATCATCGCTCTCTCCCTCCCGTCGCCCGCTGAAGCGCCCGGTTGAGCGCGCGGGTCGTCAAGACCCTGACCAGTGATCGTTTGTACTCGACCGAGCCGCGCAGGTCGGCGCTCGGCTGGGCTTCTTCCGAAGCGGTTTGCGCCGCTGCTCGGATGATTTCATCGCTAATCATCTGGCCGCGGAGCAGCTGCTCGGCGCGGACCGCTTTGATCGGGGTGGCGCCGACGTTGGTCAGGCCGATACCGATCCGCTCGCAGAGATTTCCCTTCCCGACGGTCAGTTGAACGGCGACCGCGGCGGCGGCGAAATCGCCGACCTTTCGTTCCATCTTAAGATAGGCGCCCCCGCTGTGAAGCGGCGGGATCGGAATTCGGATCTCGGTCAGAATCTCATTGGGGTTGAGCGTTGTGCTGAGCGGCCCGTTGAAGAGATTTTTGACCGGGATGGTCCGGGTACCGGAGGGTCCGATCGCGACCACCTCCGCATCGAGTGCGAGCATGGTAGCCGGATGATCGTTGGCCGGGTCACCGTGGGCGAGATTTCCCCCGACGGTCGCCAGGTTTCGGACCAGCGGATCGGCAATCACCGCGGCGGTATCGGCGAGGATCGGGTATTTGGTTTGAATCAGATCCGAATGGTCGAGGTCCGACTCTCGGGTGAGCGCGCCGATCACCAGATAACCGTTTGCTTCACGAATATAGGAAAGGTCGGGGATCCGGTTGATGTCGATCAAAATGGCGGGGGTGGCAAATCGAAGCTTCATGAGAGGGATGAGACTATGTCCTCCTGCAAGGATTTTGGCGTCATCGCCATGTTGTTGCAGAAGAGAGATCGCTTCGGGGAGGGTTGCCGGAGAAAAATAGTCGAATCGCGGTGGGATCATCTTCTCTCCTTTAATCCAATGAGGGTGGTATTTCGGGAGAAACTCCCTTAGAGGGAGGCAAATTATAGGCGCATCCTTTTTGTCGTGTCAAGGAATTTCGAGAGTCTCTTTTAAGCCGCGATTCGGAGGGGCAAACGAGGAAAGAAAAACCGCTCCGGAGGGGACCGGTTATGGCCTTCCGGAGCGGTTCATTTCAGGAGAAGGTGGAATACGTAATGAGGTGAGAAAGGTTTCAGCGATCAGCTCTCAGCAGTCCGCTTAAGGATGAAATCTTTAAGCGGGTTGCTGATGGCCGACCGCTGAGCGCTCGCTCCTCTTATTTAGGTTTAGGGCTGGCGGTTTTATCCGACATGGCATCAATTAAGATCTCAGCCACCTCCGCGCGGCTGAACTCGGGGGGGGGCTTAATCCCGCCGCGAAGCATCTCGCGCACCTTGGTCCCGGAGAGGGCGATATGTTCCGACGCGTCGTGCGGGCAGGTCTTGGCCGAGACCATCCCGAGGCAGCGCTTGCAATAGAAGGTATGATCGAAGAAGAGCGGCTGGATGCCGAGCTCCCCGTCTGCGAATTTGTTGAAGATATGGTGGGCGTCGAACGAGCCGTAGAAGTTTCCGACGCCGGCATGGTCGCGGCCGACGATGAAGTGGGTGACGCCGTAGTTCTTCCGACAGATGGCGTGGAAGATCGCCTCCTTCGGTCCGGCATACCGCATCGCCGCCGGGAAGACGGCGAGAATCGTCCGATCTTTCGGATAGTAGTTTTCGAGCAAGACCTTGTAGCAGCGCATCCGGACATCGGCGGGGACGTCGTCGCTCTTCGTTTCGCCGACGATCGGATGAAGGAGAAGACCATCGGTGATCTCCAGGGCGCACTTTTGAATGTATTCGTGGGCGCGATGAATCGGGTTGCGGGTCTGGAAGGCGACGATCCGCTTCCATCCTTTTTCCTCGAAGAGTTTTCGGGTCTGCGCCGGGTCCATCTGGTGCTCATGAAAACGCTGAATCGGCGAGCGGCGGAGCATTTCGATTTTCCCGCCCAGATAAAAATCGCCGAGGGTCTGGGTGTAGGCGACACCGGGATGGCTCGCGTCGTTGGTTCCGTAGGCGGCGACCGCTTCTTTCTCCTTGTCGAAGGGGTAGATCTCGTCGATTTTCAGAATGGCGAGCGGCAGCCCGGTCTCCTGAACGAGCGCGACCTCCGTCCCTTCCTTCAGACCCGCGGCTTCCGCGGTGGTGACCGAGAGGGTGATCGGAAGACTCCAGGGGAGGTTGTTGGCGAGCCGCATCCGGTCGAGGACGCTCCGATAATCGGCGCTTCCCATAAAACCTTCCAAGGGGGAGAAGACGCCGGTCGCGATCAACTCGAGGTCCGAGATTTCGCGCGGGGTCAATTCGATCTTCTTCAATTGTGAGGCTTTTTGTGTCAGCCGATCGACCTCTTTGGGATCGACGAAACGATTGATCAACCTGCCACCATGCGGAACGGAAATAGCCATGCTTTGACTCCTTAATTGTAAGATGATGCGATCAACAATCAGCCGTCAGCTAACGGTTTAAGCTTGAATCTGAGAGCTGATCGCTCGTTATTAAATCGAAAAATCCAACGTCTGGGTTCCCCCCTCGACCTTTTCATCGAGCGCCACCGGCATCAGCTTGGTCCGGATCGTAAAGGTCTCGCTCTTTCCCTGTGTGTCAATCAGCTCCCAGGTGATCTGGTCGTGTGTTTTGTGGATATGCGGAATCAACTTCGCCCCCTTCGAGCCGAATTGATAGGAGAGGTGGAACTCGATCGCCTCCTCCGGACAGACCTTCACGCAGGGAAGACAATCCCAACAGTCCTCGGGGTACTTTAAGTAAGCTTTGTTCGCGGTGTGGTCCTTCACGATGAGATCGCCCGGACACATCCGAAGACAGGGGGGTTGGCTTGCCCCATGACAGCCGTTGCATTTTTCAGGATCTACCCAAACAGGCATTGAAACCTCCTCAAATGAGAATAACGAATCAGGATAAATGATCTTTACTCGACCGATCGCTCTATGGCTTGTATCGATCTCCGGGGATGATCTGCTCGTAAGGCCGGGTCAACACCTCAATCTTTCCGCTCTTGGGATCGCGCCGGGAGTTGACGAACTTCAGCCAGTTGACGTCGTCCCGCTCCGGATAATCGGTTCTCGTCTGATAAGACGGCCAGCGGGTCTCTTTCCGATAGAGAAGGTGCTCGACCAACGTCTGGGCGACATCGACCCGATCGATGATCTCGTGTACCTTCATCAGCTGATGAAGATCGGAGGCGACCAGCTTGTCAAAGTCGGCGGGAAGTTTGGCCAGCCGTTGCCGCGCGATCTGGAGCATATCTTCGTTCATCTCATAATAGGTTGAAGCGCCCCCTGCATATTGCTCTAATAACTTCTGGAGGCGCGCTTCCATGTCGGTCGGAGCGACCGGGTAGCGAACCTTCCCTTGCCGCTTGATCGCCTCAAATGCGCGGGTTTCCTCCGCGGCGATCTGCTGATCCGAGACCTTCACTGGAGGCATGCTGGCGATATCGGCCCCGGCGGCGCGAGCGGCGAGGACCCCCTCCGCCCAGCATCCGGAAACGAATTTATAAGGGGCGCCTCCCGCAACGTCTCCCGCGGCATAAAGACCCTTCACCGTGGTTCGCCGATCGCCGTCGACCCAATATCCGGCTTGGCAATGGCCGCCGACGATGTACGGTTCGGTTGTCTGCACCTCGATCGGCTCCTTGGAGGGATCGATGTTATTGGCCGCCCAATAAAGGACCATGGATGGATACATGTCAAGGTAGGCCGATTTCAGCTCGCGAACCTGCTCCGCCGTGAGACCGCGGGTGTCGAGATAAACCGGGCCGCGCCCTTCTTTAATCTCCATCAGCGGGCCGTAGGTCCGATAGGGGGTCGGGGCGCCGTCGCCGCCGAGGTGGGCGTAGCGGGTCTTCATGAAATGTTCCCCCTTGGCGTTCACCTGGGGCGCTTTGACTCCCAAAGCGATCGTGCCGGTCGGTGCAATCGTGTCTTTCGTTCGAAGGGCGACATAGCGCATCTCAAACGAGGTCATCTCGGCCCCGGCCCGAATTCCCATCGCATATCCCGCCCCGGTGTTGTAGGGGCAATACCAGGTCTTGTGGGAGGCGTCGCCGGGATTGTTCGGCCGATAGAGTCCCGCGGCTCCGCCGGTCGCAATGATTGTGGCTTTGGCTTTGACGACGTAGAAGGTCCCGTTTCGGAGGGAGAAGCCGACCGCGCCGGCGACCCGATCGCCATCCATGAGGAGGTTCGTCACATTGATCCAGTTATAGACCTGGGCTCCCGCGGAGCGGGCCGCTTTGGCGAGAATCGGTTTGAGCGATTCGCCGTTGATCTTGATGTTCCATCGTCCGCGCGGAAGATAATTTCCTTGATCATCGCAGAGGATCGGCAGACCCCACTTCTCCACCTTCTTCACGCAGTATTCAAAGAGCTCCGACATCGTTTTGACCAGATCTTCCCGAATCAGTCCGCACGAGTCGGAGCGAACATACCGGACGAAGCTCTCCGGGGTCTCCCCCTTGTTCAGGTAGGCGTTGATGGCATTCATCCCCCCGGCGAGGCAGCCGCTCCGATCGATGTGGGCCTTCTCCAGAATCACGACATTCAGCTGCGGATAGCGCTCTTTTGCCTCCACCGCCGCCATACAGCCGGCGGTCCCCCCGCCGATGATGAGGATATCCGTTTCGATGATCTTCCGTTCCATAGGCTCCTTTCAGATTGTTGCGTTTTGCTGAGATTGACTATTCTTTCCGACTCCATCGAGTTTCTACCGTCGAAATATTCTGAACAGGGGATATCGCTGCCGGCGGGATCTCGGCTTCCGCGGAGTGGACCTTAATCAGCTTGCGTTGTGTAAAGAAATTGTAGAGAAGACAACCATCCACCAGCAAGGCCGAAAGCATGACACCAAATGCGAAGGGACTTTCAATCAACTTCAAATCGATCAACACGCGGGAGAGGCCGAAGCCGACCACCCAGACATCGAAGCTCATGCAGATCCGCCGGAAGGTTTCGGCATCCATCTGCCGAATCAAGAAGGCGCCAACCGGAATTCCAATAATGACGCTTGGAATGATCGTCGAAAGGATCGCTTTACTTTCCGGCGAATAAAGGCCCAGATAATAGTAAGCGATGGCGGTCAGGCTCGATTCGGCGACACGGATAATCCCAAGCGCCGCGCGGAACTCCCTCTTAACAAAACCTTGATTGTTAAAAAAGACGGCCAGTGGAGGACCGGAGACGGTAGTGACCGAGTAGAGGAATCCGATACCGGTACCGAAGGGGAGACCCAGGGCCCGCTCCGATCGGATCGGTCTGCGAATCCCAGCCGCCTGAATCAAAATCAGCGGGAGAAGGAAGAGATAAGTGAAGAACTTAATCCAGCCGGGCTGGAGCGAGGAGAGAAGATAGCTTCCGATCGCGACGCCGGGGGCGAGTCCGATTAAAATCGGATAGACCCGCTTCCAGACGGTAGCGATGCTTTCCCGGTTAATGATCAGGACATAGATGTTGACGACCACTTCGATCAAAACGAGCGCCGGATTGAGAATGCGGTTGGTGTAGAAAATCAGGGCAACCGGGACGGTGATCGATGAGAAACCATACCCCAGCGCACCATTCACGGTGGCGGCAAAGAGAGTGATTAAGATCAAAACGATAGAGCTGATATCAATGGGGTTCATGGTTCCTTATGGGCGTCTCAGTTTTACTTGAGACTAAATGTGGAACATGAGAGTCTGTTTCCCTTCCATCTCTTTTTTTCTTTCAGAGAGCGTTTTGAAAGTGATCGAATCAAGATGCTCTTTGACTGAGGAGCGGACCTCCTGCCAGATCTCTCTGATAAGGGCGCTTTCGATTTCTCCTCCATTGATTCCATTTCCGTTCAGCGACTCTCTTTGACGGCGTTGGGTGGAGTCGATCTCGACGAGGGGGCCTTCCATCGCTTGGAGCACCTCCCCCAAGCAGATCTGGTCGGGAGATTTCGTCAGGCGGTAGCCGCCGTGAGCTCCTCGGACACTCTCAACCAGACCCCGCTTCTTGAGATGATTCATGACTTGCTCCAGAAAACGGGCCGGAATTTTTTCCCTCTGGGCAATGGCTCGAACCTGCAAAGGACCTTCTCCAGAATGAAGGGCGAGGGCAAGAATGGCCAAGATGGCATATTCACTTTTTGCAGAGAAATGGATCATACTCTACTATTCCGATAGGGATTAAGTATTTAAATATATAAACGATTGAGCTTCAGCTGTCAAGGAAATTCTGATCCCCATATTTCTTGTTCGACCTGGCATTTTATGCTATGTTAATCCCAGGAGGTTGTTTAGATGACATTTGAACTCACGTTGATCATTCTTTTAATTTTGATCAATGCCTTTTTCTCCGCAGCAGAAATCTCAGTGATTACCGCCCGAAAGAGCAATATTAAAACCCTTTCGGAAAAGGGGAACCATCGCGCGGGAATTCTCTATCAGCTTCAAAGTGAACCCGAACGGTTCTTGGCAACGGTCCAGATTGGGGTCACGCTGGTCGGCTCGGCCGCAGCGGCGGTCAGCGGCGTTTTTGCCATGGAATCGATCCGTCCGATCTTCGAAAAGATCCCCTTTTTAAGTCGATTCAGCGAGTTGATCTCAATCTCCCTCGTCGTTTTTGTCCTTTCTTACATCACATTGGTTCTGGGTGAATTGGTGCCTAAATCGTTAAGCCTCAAGTACCCGGAACAGATCGCGCTGGCGATCGCCAAACCGCTCGACTTGCTGGCTCGGGTTCTTGGGCCTTTCGTCAGGATATTAACGACATCGGTCCGGGTTTTCCTCAGGCCGATCGGAGGAAAGGTTATTCCAGGAACATTTATCTCAGAAGAAGAGATCAAGTATTTACTAAAAGAAGGGAGAGAGAAAGGGGTTTTTGATCAAACCGAACAGGAATTAATCCACAGCGTTTTTGAATTTAATGATATCTCTGTGAAAGAGGTCATGGTTCCACGGCCGAAAATTCATGCAATCCAGATCGACACCCCCTTTCAAGAAATGCTCAAGTATGTGACCGAGAATAAGTTTTCGAGGTATCCGGTTTATCGGACCAACATTAACGACATTACCGGAATTCTTTATTTCAAAGATCTCATGTCGGCGTTGATTCAAGAGAAGGTTGTCAATTTGAAAGATCTTCTTCACCCTGCTTATTTTGTCCCCGAGACGATGCAGGTCAGCCACCTTTTGAAAGAGCTCCAGCGTCGAAGAATCCAGATGGCGATCGTCATCAACGAATATGGAAGTGTCGAAGGTTTGGTGACGATGGAAGATCTCGTCGAAGAGATTGTCGGTGAGATTCAGGATGAATACGATATCGAGGATCGCCCCGTGGAGCGCCTGAAGGATGGTTCATGGGTCATTGATGCCTCGCTTTCGGTGAGAGATCTCAGCGCCGATTATGGCCTTCCGATCCCCGAATCGGCCGATTATGAAACGCTGGGCGGCTTTGTCCTCTCCCAGCTTCAGAATATGCCGAAAGGGGGTGAAATCATCCGATACGCCGATTACAAATTCACCATTGTCGATATGGACGGCCGCCGGATTGCCAAGGTGAAGGTTGAGAAGAAACCGGCGGCCAGCCAACCCCAAAATGCCGGCGCGTTGGGATCGCCGCGAGGTACCGTCCCCCATAAAGTATCGATTGACAAATAGGAGGGAGTTCCCTTATAAAGCTGGGACATGAGGGACCCCCATCTGCAGAACAATAGAATATACGACCCCCTTCCCGTACTGCCCATCTTCTTTTTTACTTACCAACCTATCGTAATGACCCGATCTATTGCTTCGCTGTGGAATCGTCTCTCTCCCCTTTCGGCAGGCTCCGCATGAATCGGCAAGAAGAACATCCATCTTCGATGGAAGATCTTGATGCGTTAAATGAACTCTCTGTGCTAATGACACAAGGGGGGGAGATCGACGACCTTTTCCAAAAGGCTTTCGCGATTGTCCGAGCGCAGTTCCCTTCTCTCTCGGGCGGCGCGCTCTTTTTGGCCGATCCGAAACGGGACGTGCTCACATTGGCAGCCTCCATCGCGCTCCCCCAGAAGCTCTTCAATCTAAAAGAGACAGGGATTGCTTTTGGAGAGAACGACGTTGGAAGGGTCGCTAAGACAGGAGAGGTCTACTTCCCGGAGCATCGTCCCGATGCTCCAGCCGGACCGAAGGCGCCGTCAATAGAAGAAGAAACGGCGGTTCTCTCTGGTTCCGTTCCACTCTTATCTTCGGAAAGAGTCATCGGCGTTTTTTCTTTTTGGTCAAACCGGCCGGTGCATTTTTCCATCCGTGAAAAAAAATGGTTGAAGGCGGTGGGAGTGCAGATCGGCCTCGCCTTGGAGCGGATACAGCTTCAGAAGGCTCACCTCCGTAGGGAAAAAGAAGCGCTCGCTCTTTTTCAATTAAGTCAGGCGACGACCTCCTCGTTGGCAATTGATACCGTCGTGAAGATCATTCTGAATCATGTCGCCGAGATTACCGAATCCGAGGCGGTCTGGATCATGCTCTATCATCCAGCCCACCGCGTCTTGGAGATCGTCGCCGCACGGGGTTTTTCCGATCAAATTTCCCTCAAATCTTTGGTTCTCCAACCCGGACAGGGCGTTCTTGGAGAGGTATTTCAAAAAGGGAAGCCGATCTTTATTCCCGATCTTCAGAAAGATCAGCGTCTCGTCTACCGGGATGCGGTGGAGCGTTCCGGAATCACGTCGTTAATTGGCATTCCACTGATGGCAAAGGGAAAAGCAATCGGCGTCATCGGTCTCTTTTCTCCCAAATCGGTGGAAGCAGGACAGATCCAGCAGGAGCGACTCGATTTTTTGACGACCATCGCCTCACAGGTGGCGATTGCAATTGATAGTGCAAAGCTTTATCAAGATCTGGAGCAGAAGGTGACGGAGTTAAAGCGACTCCAGGGACAATTGATTCAGACCGAGAAACTCTCCGCAATCGGGGAGTTGGTTTCCGGCGTCGCCCATGAGATCAATAACCCATTAACGAGCGTCGTCGGCTTTACCCAGCTCTTGCTGGAGACGACGGAGAATCCGCGCGATCGTGAATTCTTGGAGAAAATATTCAGCGAAGCGATGAGCTGCTCCGAGATCATCCGCAACCTCCTTACCTTCGCCCGGCGCCATCCGGCGGAGAAGAGCTATACGAGCGTAAACGAAATTATCAGGAAAGCCCTCGAGTTGAAACGCTATCAGCTCGAAACGGACGGGGTTGAAATCATCGAGCACCTTTCAGATGCGATCCCCCCCGCTTGGATCGATCCACACCAGATGCAGCAGGTGTTCTTCAACATTATCCATAACGCCCACCAAGCTCTCCTTGAAAGAAAAAAGCTGAGCTCCGGCGCTTTGCAATTAACGATTACGAGTGAAGTCAAAAATGGTCTCGTCACCATCTCCTTTCATGATACCGGGCCGGGAATCCTCCCGGATGTGTTGCCGAAGATCTTTGAACCCTTTTTTACGACAAAAGAGGTCGGCGTCGGGACCGGCTTGGGTCTTTCCATCTCCTACGGGATTGTCAAGGAGCATGGCGGCGAGATTCTCATCGAAAATTTATTTGGAGAGGGGGTCACCTTCATTGTGACCTTCCCGCTCAATGAGCAGGGGAATGAGAAGGGGGGAAATCCAAACCGGACAAAATTAAATTCTCACCCTGCAAAGAGAATTCTCATCGTCAACGACGGCAGCGCGACCCGTGAAATGTGCGCCTACATCCTGCGGTCGGAAGGTTTCCGGGTCGAAGTGATCGAGAGTGGACAATCTGCGCTGGAGCGCCTTCGGTCGGAGCGGTATGATTTAATTTTAACCGGCTTTATTATTCCGGATCTGCCGGGGTTTGCTTTCCATGATCTACTTCTGGAAGAGCATCCGGACATGGAGGAGAAGATCCTCTTTTTTGTCGATGAGAAGGCCGGGCCTGAAGCGCGGCGCCTTATTGAAGAGAAAAAACTGAGGGTGATCTCGAATCCATTCAGTATCACCTCGCTAAAAGAGGCGGTTTACCGCTCTCTAATTACTTCCTTAAATGCGTGATGAAGCCGGCCGGTGATCGGACCCGGAAGGCCGCTGCCGATCGCTTCTCCATCAATCCGAGTCAGCGGCATCAATTCGAACCCGCTGTTCGTCAGGAAGGCTTCGTCGGCTTCAATAAGGACTTCGGGTTTATAGAACCCCTCCTTCACCGGAATCCCTTCCTTCTCAGCCAAGGCGATCACAACCTCTCGCGTGATCCCTTCCAAAAGTCCCACCGCAAGGGAAGGGGTCTCCAACCTTCCCTGTCGAACCCAGAAGAGATTGCTGACCGTTCCTTCTGAAAGATATCCATCGGAATTCAGAAAGATTCCCTCGACCGCCCCCGCCTTCTTTGCTTCGATCTTGGCGAGGATATTATTTAAAAAACTGGTCGACTTCAGGGCCGGATCGAGCGCGGCCGGCGCGTTTCGGCGAACGCGAACGAGGGCGGCGGAGATCCCTATCAAATAATCATCCAGAGGATAACCGGTGAACGGCCGGGCGGTGATGACGAGTGTCGGTTTTTCGCAAAGGGCCGGATCGAGACCGATCTCACCTTCTCCCCGGGTCAGAGTGAGGCGAAGGAGGGCGTCCCGAAGCGCATTCCGGTTCAACGTGTCGTATAAGATCGATTCAAGTTGAGCAGAAGCTGGGAGAGACAATTCCAATCGTTGCGCCGATCGCGCCAATCGTTCCAAGTGTTGAGAGAGACGAAAGATCACACCATTGTAAGCGCGGAGGGTCTCGAAGAGACCATCTCCATATAAAAAGCCATGATCAAAAACAGAGATCTTGGCCTCTTCCTTTGGAACGAAGCGGTCTTGGAGGTAGATCCACATTTTAAAGGCGTGAGGCGTAAGGGGTAAGGTCGAAAGATTTTAGTCTTTTTCGCCTCACGCTTCACGCCTCATCGGTTTTATATTTCCAGCGCTTTGAACAGCGCGGCTGCTTTTTGAAGGGTCTCCCGGTATTCTTTTTCCGGATCGGAGTCGGCGACGATGCCGGCGCCGACTTGAAAGGTCATCTCTTCTCCCTGCCGGACCCAGGTTCGGATGGCGATGTTGAGGTCCATCTCTCCTGAGAAGCCGATATAGCCGATGGCCCCGGTGTAAATTCCTCTTGCGCGCTTTTCTAATTCTGAAAGGATTTCCATGCACCGGATTTTGGGAACGCCAGTGATGGTTCCCCCTGGAAAGACCGCTTGGAAGACTTTCATCAAATTGACTTCCGGCCGAAGCTCTCCTTGGATATTCGAGACCAGATGAAATACGTGCGAGTACTTTTCCAGCGACATCAGTTCATCCACTTTAATTGAGCCGTACCGACAAACTTTCCCCAAGTCGTTTCGCTCCAGATCAACCAGCATCAGATGTTCCGCCCTTTCCTTCTCGCTTTGATAAAGGGCGCGGATCATCCGTTCATCTTCTTCCTCGCTCCCTCCCCGGGGATGGGTCCCTGCAATCGGCCTTGTCGAAACAAGACGTCGATTCTGTGACACGCTCACTTTAACCAATCGTTCCGGTGATCCGCTTGCAATCTGAGTCATTCCCAAATCGAGATAAGCAGCGAATGGAGAGGGATTGATCTCTCGCATCCGTCTGTAGAGGGTGAATGGAGAGAGAGGAGCGGAAGTGAGCCGAAAGCGATGGGAAAGATTGGCTTGGAAGATGTCTCCCGCGGAGATATACTCTTTCGCCCGAAGAACCATTTCGACATAGGCCTCTTGAGAAAGATCTTGCCCAAGGGTCGGCGGACCGGTTTGTAGTTCGATCGGGGATGGACAGGAAGAGCCGGTCAGTCTTGATCGAAGATCCGCGATCTTCTCTTCCCCTTTCCTGCGAGCCGATTCCTCCGGCATTCCCAGCTCGATTTCCGGAATGAGATTATAGATCAGATGAAGCTGATTTTGATGATGGTCGAGGAGGATAAAAAGGTTGAAAAAGAGAAGGTGGATGTCGGGCAGATCGGCATTCTGAATCGGCGGCAGGGGAATCTGCTCCCACTGTCGAATCAGATCGTAACTGAAAAAGCCGGCCGCGCCCCCGTGTAAAAACGGAAGGTCCGAAGGCGATTCTTGAGGCGGCGATTGAAATCGATCAAGCCACTGCTGAAGGTGGATCAGCGGATTCCCCCTTTGAACCAGAGTTGATCCTTCCCCTTTCGAAAAAAAATCAAATCGGCTCTCTTGACCTTTGCTTTGGAATTGGCCGAATGGCATTCCGGCCAAGAGCGAGAAGCGTCCATCAAACCAGCCTCCTGCCATTCCTTCAAAAAGAACGGCGTGTCCCTTCCATCCGAGACGTTCAAAGAGGGTGATCGCCCCTTCTTCCTTGACGGGAAGCATCTCCATCAGAAGATTTTTACGGGTGTGATCCAGCGGTTTTGTTCGTGATTCTCGAATCGATATCATGGGGAGGCCCCCCTTTCCCGCAGAATGGCGTCGACGGTCTCGATCGGATTTTTGGATTCGAGGATCGGCCGGCCGACCATGATGCCGTCGGCCCCCTCCTCCAAACGATCTGAAGGGGTCATCTGCGCTCCGTCTGAAATCGGATCAACTCGGCCGAACACATCGGAAGCCGACATCACTGATAGTGGAATCGGGAGGGGCAAAAAGACGAAAGGTGACGGTGGAGTGATGCTTCACCAATTCTTTCTGAACTTCCGGGGGAAAATGGCCGATGGTCGACCAAGAGTTGCCTCGGATAACTTTAATCGGTTTCCCATACTCCTTGCTTTGATACTTGCTCCCAGGATAGGGCCGATACCAATCGGCGGTCCACTCCCAGACATTTCCGATCATGTCCAATGCGCCGTAAGGACTCTGCCCGGCGGGATAATGACCGACCGGGGTCAGATCTTGGGATTGCCCGCCGACATTGGCTTTTTGTGGATCGAACTCATTTCCCCAAGGGTATCGCCTCCCGTCGGTTCCCCGCGCCGCTTTTTCCCATTCCGCCTCGGTGGGGAGCCGTCCCCCCTTCCAATGACAGTAATCTTGCGCCTCCTGCCAACGGACCATCACCACCGGATAGCGCTCGCTCCCTTTTAAAAAGTTTCCGTTTTCCCAATAGCTGGGGGGGGGGTGATGGGTCGAGCGGACGAATTCAGCATATTGAACGTTGGTAACTTCGGTTTGATCGATATAATAGAGCGGAAGATAGACCTTATGCGCCGGACCTTCATCGACAAACCAGGGCTTGACGATTCCCTGCTCCTCGGCATAGTGCTCTTCATCGACCTCGTCGGTTCCCATGATGAAATCACCGGCCGGAATTGCGATCATCCCTTCCGGAGGGCGATGCGAGCAGGCGTAGAGAAAGAAGAAGAGGAGCGCGGCAAACAAACAATCTTTCCGAAAAAGCATCCGTCGAAGTCCTTTTTGAAGTGCCCCGATCTTACTGAAACGAGAAAGGGGTGTCAAGTTTGCAAAAAACACTTGACACCCCCGGTGGCAATCGATATAGTATCGCCTTGTTATTCCAAAAAAGTCACTTGCCATTCCAGCCGAGAGTGCTTTAGTGAGAGCGCGGGAGCGAGTGTTTTTCACTTTCTGATATTTCCAGCATAGAGCAAGCACCAGCAATACCGAACCAGTAGCACTTAGAAGATAGAGCTTCATTGAGATAACTTTAAGGAGGAAGAGATGAAGTTTGGACGGATCGGTTTGGCAATACTCGTTGCAACAGTGTTTACCGTGAACGTTGGGTCGGCGACAGAGAAAGATCCTCTCGCACCTCGGGTCCCTGCGGATCAGATGGCAGCGGCGAAAGCTTGGAAGAACCCGATGAAGCCGACCCCCGAAAATATCGCCAAGGGAAAAGAGATCTTCACCGGAAAGGGAACCTGTTTCACCTGCCATGGACCAGAAGGGCGGGGTGACGGACCGGCCGGCGCGGCGCTCGACCCGACTCCCCGGAATTTCCACAATCCGAAATTTCCGTCAACTAAGACCGAAGGGGAGATGGCTTGGGTCATTAAGAACGGCAGCCCCGGCACCGGGATGATCTCCTATGTCCCCGGCGTGATCAGCGAAGAGGAAATGTCGCTCGTGATTCTCTTCGAGCGGAGCCTCGCGACCCAACCATAAGATTGTCGCTTGGAATGTAAGCGTGCCCAGGAAGTTTTTTACGTTTCTACTCCTTCTTGTTTTAATCGTTCCTTCGGTCAGGGCGGCGGAAGAGCAGTTGTCCAGGCCGAGGGTTCCTTCGGATCGCTTGAAGGAAGCGCAGAGTCTTAAGAATCCCTTTGGGCCGACCCCGGAAAATATTATGAAGGGGAAGGGGCTTTTCGAGGGAAAGGGAACCTGCTTCACCTGTCATGGTAAGGAGGGGAACGGGGAAGGGTTAGCGGCGGCGGGACTCGATCCTCCTCCGCGGAACTTCACCAATCCCGCCTTTCATGCCATGCGGACCGATGGGGAACTCTTCTGGGTCATCAAGAACGGGAGTCCTGGGACGGCGATGATGCCGATGGTTGGAAGCGTGATCACCGATGAAGAAGCTTGGCTGGTGCTTCTCTATGAGAGGAGCCTCGGTCGAAAAAAGTGATTGAATATCCTGAAAGAGGGAGCGAAAGCTCCCTCTTTTTTTTGGGAACAAATGAGAGCTGGAGGCGGGCCATGGAGCCCTTTTCATTTTTCTCAGGTCTGGACTCGAACCCATCCTTAATCTTTATGAAGATCTTATTCTTCAAATCTTACCTGGATCAACAATGATGCGATCCGAGAGGGGATTAACGGCCCCGCGCTGATTGACAGCATTGTCGATTTTATTCTAAAATACGAAGCGTAATTCTAAATACTTTGGGCCGCGGGATGGAAAAAAAGGGAATCATCTTAATCGTAGATGATGAAGAAAATATTCGAGATATTCTTTATGAGGTTCTCTCGAACGAAGGTTATGAATGCGAACGGGCTGAAGGGGGAGAAGAGGCGCTCTCAAAATTAAAAAAGAAACCTTTTCAACTCGTGCTCTCCGACATTCTCATGCCCGGTTTATCGGGAATCGATCTGCTGAAAGAGGCGAAGGCGATCTATCCCGATCTTTCATTCGTCATGGTGACCGCCGTCCATGCCGCTGAAACGGCGATTGAAGCGATGCGGCTGGGGGCCGATAATTACCTGATCAAGCCGTTCAATTTAGATGAGGTGATTCTGAGTGTTGAGAAGGCGCTTCAGCGTCGAAGGTTGATCATCGAAAACAGGGAGTACCAGCTTCATCTTGAAAAAAAGGTTGAGGAGCGAACCCGCGAACTGCACGAAGCATTGAAGAAGATTCAGGCAAGTTATCGCGCCACGCTCGAAGCGCTTGGTTCGGCGCTCGATACCCGTGATATCGGCACGCACGCCCACTCTCGTCGGGTGACGCATTATGCCCTCCTTTTAGGGCGAACCTTGGGAATGAACGAGCAGGAACTCGAGACGTTAGAGCGGGGGGTTTATCTCCACGATATTGGAAAGATCGGAATTCCAGATGATATTCTACTCCGTCCGGGAAAGCTGACAAAGCAAGAGATGGAGATTATGATGACCCATGCCGAGCTGGGGAAGCGCCTTTTATCGAGAATTGATTTCTTGAAAGAGGCTTCCGAGATTGTCTACGCGCATCAGGAGCGTTACGACGGCACCGGCTATCCCCGCGGTTTAAAAGGAGAGGAGATTCCATTCGGCGCGCGTGTTTTTTCGATCGTTGACGCGCTTGATGCAATGACCTCCGATCGCCCCTACCGAAAGGCGCTTCCATTTGAGGCGGCGCGCGCGGAAATTATCCGTTCGTCTGGGATTCAATTTGATCCCAACATCGTCCGTGTCTTTGTGAGCATTCCAAAAGAGCAGTGGTTACGAGCCAGGGAGCGCCCGCTTCTCTACGACGAAGAGCGGGAGGTTGCCTAATCGACCGCAATTGAGTGAATCTCGAAAGAGTCGGGTTGATGATCGGCAAACAAAGTCATCACGCCGGTAGAAGATCGCGCCGCCGGCTGAGGGGAGCGCTTCAATTTCTCTTTGACATTCAGAAGCATCTATGTTAGATTCACCGCCAATTGTAAAATCAGCACACTGTCCTCTGTGATGAACCGGGTTCCGACATGTCTCCCTCACTCTTGAACTGGCCATGAAAGGAAGTTCCACCCCCTTACGAGCGCGAAGGTAAGACTGTCAGGCTGTCTATTCGGGAAGGATCAGGGGTGTGAGCGAGTAAGGATTAAGGATGTCCGAAGAACAGGTACCTGTCCCGATGGAGGAGGAAAACGGGAGCTCCTTCGGTAAATCGGCCGATGATACGCCTCCTGCCGTTGAGATTCACGAACCATCCTCTCCTCTTGAAAAACTCGATCCAATTCTGCAAGTGATGGCGGACCATGCCGAATTGGTCCGTGATCCGCCCAAATTTTTAAATCTTCTCTTAGATCAAGTATTCAAAGTGATCGGGGCCGATGTTCTTCTTCTCTTCAGCCGGGAGGAAGAGCGAAAGGAGTGGGTCCTGCTTTCCTACCGGGGGATGCCGAAGGATTTTGGGAAGAATGGCGTGATCCCTCGCGCCTGGCAATCTCTGCCGACGATTGTTCTCCAGCACGGTCCGAATCTCTTCTCTCATGAAATCTCGAAAGATCCGATCTTCGTCGGTCAGATCATTCGCGGGATGAACGTCCAAAGCTTTGCCGGAGCGACCCTTCAGTCCGAAGGGAAGGTGCTCGGATCGCTTTCGATCGGCTTCGCAAAGCCGTATGCGATGACGCCGAAAGATCACGCGCTCTTCTTAGCCATTTCCAAGCTGATCACTCCTTTCATCACACAGCAAACAGTGACGACTCCGGCCGATTCGGAGGAGAAGCTGACCGTCGGGTTGGATCTGAATGGGAGGATCGTCGCATCCAATTCCGAATTTACTCGGTTCATCGGTCACGAAAAAGAGGAGATCCATAAGACGCCGTTCTCTCGTCTCCTGACACCTGCAGGCGTCTCCGTCTTTTCAGGCCAGGTCGAGCTACTGAAGTCGGGACAGCGGAATCTTCCTCCCTTCAAATTGGAGATTTTAAAAAAGGGGGAATCAAAGCGGGTTCTCGACGTCCAGATCGCTCCTTATCTCAAAGATGGGAAGATGGCCGGCATCGAGATCATGGCACAGGACGCCACCGAGATCGAAGTCTTTGAGAAAGAACTCTCCGACAAGAGAATCGAACTGACCCTGCTGGAGTCGCTCTTCTCAAGTTTAAGCCGTTCTTTCCAGGAGGGGGATGTTTTTCGGACGGCGTTGGAAAAAATTCTTTCGTTGATGAATATTGAGGGGGGATATCTTCTTCAATTCGATGAGAAGAAACAGCGATTTCTCCTGGTGGCCCAGAGGGGGCTCTCCGCCGATAAAGCGCAGCGTCTTGAGAAACAGGGGGCGAAGGTCGGAGAAAATGTCATCGGAAAAATTGTGGAGAAAAAATCGCCGACCCTGGTGGTTGCCGAGGATCCGAAGATCCCGTTAAAGAAGCGGTTCGTCGGAGAGGAGGGGCTTCTATCATATATGGGGGTGCCGATTTACTCCGCGGGACAACTTTGGGGGACGCTCTCTCTCTTCAGCCGCAGCCGGATCTTCACAGAGAACGATCTGAGCATCCTCGGCTTTGTGGGGAGAGAAATCGGCTTTGCCATCGACAATATGAAGTTGTTCGATCGGGCGCGGCAGCGGGTCGAAGACCTGACGATTATGAACGAGGTCAGCCAATCGATCACGAAAAGTCTTCATCTCGATCAACTCCTCTCCTCCGTTGCAAACAGCCTGACCCGGATGATCGGGGCGAGCAACTGCTATATCTTCTCCGTCGATGACAAGCGAAATCTTCTCTATGGGGTGGCCGCGTCCGATCAGCGAGGCGATGCGGTTCGGAAGGTCGAACTCAAGATGAACGAGAACACCCTCGTCGCCCTGACGGTCCGGGAGCAACACTCCTTCATGATCGAGAACGCTCCGCAAGATCCGCGGGTCACGAAAAAATGGATCGATCTCTTTAAGTCGAGATCCCTTTTATCGGTCCCGCTGATTATCAAAGAGCGGGTGATCGGCGTGCTTCTTCTTGATGAGACCCGTTATTTCCGGCAATTTACCCCGGAGGAGATCCAAAAAGTCGTCACCCTCGCCAATCACGTTTCAGTCGCGATTGAAAATGCCACCCTATATCAATCGGTCACCAAGCATATGGAGCGGCTCCAGACCCTTTCTTCCGCGATTGTGAATATTCAAGAAGAAGAGAGACGCCGAATTGCCCAGGAGCTGCACGATGAAGCTGGCCAGGCGTTGACCGGGATCAAAATGAATCTGGAATGGGTGGAGAAGGAGCTGGCTCCTTCCGAGAAAGCGATCCGCGAACGGATTGACGAGGTCAAGACCCAGGTGGGAAAAATCATGGAGGAGCTTCGGCGACTCTCCTATGATCTGCGCCCGGCCATCCTCGACGAGCTCGGTTTGGTCCCGACGCTTCGTTGGTACATCGAGGAGTATTCAAAGCGGACCCGAACGGCGGTTCACCTTCAGACGACCGGGTTACAGAAGCGGCTCTCGGCCAAGATCGAGATTCTCCTCTATCGGGTGATTCAAGAAGCCCTCACCAATGTCGCAAAGCATGCACAGGCCGAATCGGTCATCCTTTCTTTGGAAAAGAAAGATGTCCATGTCCACCTCTACATCACCGACGACGGCAAAGGCTTCGAAGTAAAGCGATACTTCTCCTCGCCGCCGATGATCCGGCGGGGTCTCGGTATCCTCGGAATGAAAGAGCGGGTCGAATTGGCGGGGGGAACGTTTTTCATCGATTCGGATCCGGGCCAAGGGACCCGAATCTCGATTAAGGTCCCGATTGTAAAGAGGGGGTCATGACGAGAAAAATTAAGATCATGATCGCCGACGATCACACCATCGTTCGTCAAGGGATGAAAAAGCTCCTGGAAACCTACCCGGAGCTGCAAGTGGTCGGAGAGTCTCAAGATGGAGACGAGACGGTCGAGTTGGTGAAAAAACTCCTTCCCGATATCGTGATTATGGATATCAGCATGCCCGGTCTGAACGGCCTCGATGCGACCCGCCAAATTAAAAAGAGAGCTCCCGAAGTAAAGATTCTGATTCTGACAATGCATGCGGAGAAGGAGTACATCTTTAAAATCCTTCAATCGGGTGCTTCGGGCTATCTGCTCAAGGGCTCTGCAATCGACGAGTTGGTCACGGCGATTCATGCCGTTGATCGCGGGGAATCTTACCTGAGTCCGCCAGTTTCCAAGTCGATCATTGAAGATTATGTCGGCGGAGGGGCGAAGAGCCGAAGCCCGATGAAGTCCCAGCCGCTGACGACCCGCGAGCGGGAAGTGCTTCAATTGATTGCGGAGGGTCACACCAGCAAAAGCATCGCAACCCGCCTTTCCCTCAGCTCCAAGACGATCGAAACGCATCGATCTCATATCATGCAAAAGTTAAACATCCACAACGCCGCCGGACTGATCCGATACGCCATCCAGCGAGGCTGGGTGGACGTCGCCCGTTCACAAGAATCGTAGACGTCGCGTCGTCTTCTCGCCGGAACACGCACGCGTGTTGCCTGATTCGCACGCTCACGATGTGAGCCGAGGGGCTTCCCCACCCCCTTTATACAGTCCGCGCCGCTTTCTGCGAGGAATCTTCCGAAGAACTTCAATGATCTTCCCTTTCGCCGAGTGTCAGGGACTCCCCTGATTTACAAACAAAGAACAATCAGTTATAAGTATGAGCGCTTTTTACCTTGATCGAGAATATCCCAATTCAGGGCAGATATCTGGCTTGCGCAGGAATCGAAACAGACAGAGCCGATTCCGGAGAGAGGTTGGATTGGTAAGACAACGTTGGGAGTTCTACCCGATTTTGTGGGAGAGCCGGTTCGCTTTAGAAAGACGATTCCATGGATGGATTCCATGCCTATTGTTTCCCTCCATTTTTTCATCCCTTTCATTTAACAGTTTCCCCCCTTTGGATTACAACTCATTGATGTTGAACTCATAAACGAGGAAGAGGATGCCGGAGAAGAGGACCTTAACCAAACGTGAAACCGAAATTGTGCGCCTTGTCGCCGATGGCTATAAAAACAGGGAAGTTGCGGAAAAGCTTCAGATTAGCGTCAAAACGGTCGAAACACATCGGGCGAATATCATGAATAAGCTTGCCCTTCGAAATCTGGCCGAGTTAATTCGATATGCCATCCAAAAGGGATTGGTTAAGATCGATCGCGAGGGATGATCGACCTAATACCGATATGGGTTTAAGGAGAGGGCTCATGGCCAAGAGAATCCTGATCATTGACGATGAGCAGCTTCTCCTCGATCTGCTGACGCACCTGCTTTCCAAAATCGGGTATGAGGTCGATCGGGCGTCCGACAGCCGGGAAGCGGCGGGGAAATTAAAAGATCAGGAGTACGACGCCATCTTCCTCGACATGAAAATGCCGCTGATGAGCGGGAGAGAGTTTTATTCGAAGCTTGAGGAGCGCTTTCCCGATATCGCCCGGCGTGTGGTATTTATTACAGGGGATGTGGCGAATCCGGAGACGCGGGCGTTTCTTCAGGAGACCGGCCATCTTTATCTCCAAAAGCCATTCACGATCAAGGAGGTGAAGACACTCCTCGATCAATTTTTTAGGACGGAGACTTCTTCTGACGCTTCAGATATTCCTCAATGAATGGATCGATTTCGCCGTCCATCACCGCCGTCACATTTCCCTTCTCCAGACCGCTCCGATGATCTTTCACCATCTGGTAAGGCTGAAAGACATACGATCGAATCTGGTGTCCCCATCCGATCTCTTTCTTCTCCCCGGTCAATTTCGATAACTCCGCCTCTTTTTGCTCCCGTTGAAGCTCATAGAGCCGCGATTTGAGGACTGTCATCGCGACCGCTTTGTTCTGAAGCTGAGAGCGCTCGTTCTGGCATTGGACGACGATGCCGGTCGGCAGATGCGTGATCCGAACCGCCGACGAGGTTTTGTTGACATGTTGCCCCCCCGCGCTGCTGGCGCGATAGGTGTCGATCCGAAGGTCTTTCTCATTGATCACGACATCGGGATCATCCTCGATTTCAGGTGAAATGAAAACCGAGGCGAAGGAGGTATGTCTTCGCTTGTTCGCATCGAACGGAGAGATCCGGACCAGGCGGTGGACGCCGCTTTCCGATTTCAGATAGCCGTATGCGTAAGGTCCTTTGACCGAGAAGGTAACGCTCTTGATCCCCGCTTCCTCTCCCGGCAACAGATCGAGCGTCTCGATCCGATACCCTTTCCGCTCGGCCCAGCGAATATACATCCGCATCAGCATCTGGGCCCAATCCTGAGACTCGGTCCCCCCTGCGCCGGGATGAATAGTGACGATCGCATTGTTGAAATCTTTGGCGCCGGAGAGGAGCGTTTCGATGGTGAGTTGGTCAATTTCCGACTTGAGTTGCCGAAGATTGGCCTCGATCTCTTTCTCAAGCGAAGGATCGGCCTCTTCTTCCGAGAGCTGCAGCATCAGCGTTGTCTCTTCGAACCGGCTCTCGATCTCGTTCCAGCGCTTCAGCTCTTTTTCAAGGCGTGTTTTAAGCGAAAGTTTATTTTGAGCGTTGGAAGGGTCTTTCCAGAAATCGGGATCGCTCGATTCTGCGGTGAGCTTCTCGATCTGTGTTTGATGGCTGGCGAGGTCAAAGATGGCTCCGGAGCTGGTCGAGTTCCTGACGGATCATTTCTAAGTTCTGTTGTAGGTCAATCAACATTGCTCTTTCTCCTCTTTTCCATCACAATAAACAAGACAAATCCCAGGGCGATTATAACACAACCGATGGCGAAAACATCGCCGTGGGCGGTGTAGAAGGTTTGTCGGATGCCGGGGTGAAGCGATTCGGTCAGCGCCGCCTCGGTGAAGAGCGGGCTCTGCTTTAAGATCCGCCCATGCGCATCGATAAAGCCGGAGATGCCGGTGTTGGCGGCGCGGGCGAAGGGGACCCGGTTTTCAATTGAACGAAACACCACCATTGCAAAATGCTGATAGGGTGCTGCGGAGTCGCCGAACCAGGCATCGTTCGTAATGGTGGTCATCACCGTCGCGCCGTTTAGTGCGAATCGGCGCACCACCTCGGGGAAGATTACCTCGAAGCAGATCACCGTCCCGATGCGCGTATCGGCCGCATTCATCACTGTCGCGTCGCGCCCCGGAATGAACTCTCCGATCCCCTCCACCATTTTGTTTACGAAAAAAAGGAGGGAAGAGAGGGGGACATATTCGCCGAACGGAACCAGGTGCATCTTATCATATCGTGCGACGACCTTTTCATCCGGCGAGAGAAGATAGGCGCTGTTCAAGAGCGCAATCTGTCCGGAGGCGGCCGGCTCGAAAGCGGGGCTGCCGAAGAGGAGATAGAATCGGCCGTCGTGCGCCAGGTTCAACAATTCATTTCGATAGACCGTCTCGGTTTGAAAGAAAAAAGGGACGGCCGATTCCGGCCAGACGACCAATTCCGGATGCGGGACCTCCCCTTGGAGGGAGGCGAATGAAAGGCGCCGGTATTTTTGAATCGTTTCATCGCGAAGGCGGGCGTCCCATTTTTGATCCTGCTCGATGTTCCCTTGAACCACTGTTACCCGCAGGCTTCGCTCCGCCCCCATCGGCTGATCGAGCCGATAAAAGCCATATCCCAACGTCATCAAGAGAAATCCCCCCGCCAAGACCAGTTCCCGCCATGCGATCTGATGGGCCATCCATCCCCGCCGGATCAGCACAAAGAGAGCGACATTGGTCAAGACGACAAGGAAGGCGATGCCGTAGATGCTGGCGAGGTCGGCGATTTGAATCATCGGAAGAAAACGATATTGCGAATATCCGAGCGCCGCCCAGGGAAAACCGGTGAGGAGCCGTCCTCGAATATATTCGAGCCCGACCCAGAGCGCAGGGATCAAGAGAAGCGCCCAACGGGGTGCCCTCTGAAGGACAAGCCGGCTTCCCGCGGCGAAAAGGCCGACATAGACGGCGACATAGCCGACGAGGAGGAGCATCAAGAGATAGCTGATCGGTTCGGGGATCTTGCCATATTGGGTCATGCTGACCGTGACCCAGGAGAGGGTTCCGGAAAAATAAACCACTCCGGCGGTCCAACCGATCAGAAAGGAGCGGCCCGGCGATTCATTTTCAATCGCAAAAAAAAGGGGGACAAACGCAATCCAAGCGAGCAGAAAAAATTCCCATCGGGGAAAGCTCAGAAAGAGAAGCAGGCCCGACAAAAATGCCAGCGCATAGGGATAGAGCCGCACCTTCTGTGGAATCGGATTGGGTTGAACGGAAGGTGCGGCGGAACATTTATTCTGGGCGGCTCGGATGGTGGTCAATCCCGATATAGGCCTCGATAAAGCGGCGGATTCTGGCCTCGTCAAAGGTATCGAGCTTGTCGATCTTTCCCCAGGCGGTCAGTGCGATCGGTTTGTCGAGGCCGGGATAGGGAGCGACAAGAAGATGACCGAAGCGGCTGTTCTGCGGCGTCATCTTCGATTTCTCCAGATAGTCTTTGCCGATCGCTTCGAGCTTCTGAACCATCTCCGCGCAATCTTTGCAATCGTATTGGATGATTACGCCGCCGTCTTCCAGATTATGGACCTGCAGTTCGTTCGGAATCGGCCGATTATAAATGCCCCAGCGTGCAACGAAGGGAACATGCGGGCCTGACGTCGGCGGCTTGCTGTTATAAGGAGGATGGGGTGACTCGATCGATTGAATATGCTCATTGCCGAGGGAAGGAACCGAGGTTCCCGGCTCTTTTTCCTGAGCGCTTTCTGTTTTCTTCTCTGCACCCTTGCCGGGTTTTTTCGGCGGATCGGCGTGTAGCGGTCCGCTCAAGAATAGGGTGAACGCGAATAAGATCAGTCCGATCGAAATTGTTCTCATCTCCTCCTCGGATTTTGTTTGGGTTTGTATAACAGCGGGATTTTACCAGAAAGGAACGGGAAAAGATAGGCAGCCGGCATCTCATCAACCTCCGATCCGAGCGAGGCGCTTCGCGCCGGAGATAAACTCATTCTGCCGAGATCACCGTCAACGGGCGCCCGCGCGACGCTTTTGGTCCGATGCGAGGCGCGCTTCCTGAAAGAACCTTACGGAAAGAGTTGACTTTTCCGACAGATCCATTATACTCAAAAGCTTGTTTTTACTTTTTCTCCAGTTATTTAAGGCGAAGAACTCGGCCGAGACGGAATTGGTTCTCCTGACGATTTGGATCGACTCGGACCGTCCCCATGGCACGTTTAGGAAAAATAGATGAAAGCGCAACTGGCAAGCCTTCTTCAAACCGCGGTCGCGGAAGCTCAGGAGCAAGGAAAGCTCAAGAAGGGAAAAAACGTTCCGGTTATTTTAGAGGTTCCGAAACGAGAGGGGCAGGGTGACTTCGCGACGACATTGGCCCTTTCTCTTTCTAAGGAAGAAGGCCGACCGCCGCGGGAGATCGCCGCTCTTTTGGTTTCGATGCTCCAGGGGCGGTCTCCACTGATTCAAAAAATCGAAATCGCCGGTCCGGGATATATCAATTTTTTCCTGAGCAAGGATTATTGGTATCAGATCCTCCTCGACATTCATGAGAAGGGAGCGGAGTACGGCCGCGCTTCGGTTGGAACGGGGAAGCGGATCCAGATTGAATTCGTCAGCGCCAATCCGACCGGGCCGCTCCATGTGGCGCACGGCCGGGCCGCCGCCCTCGGCGATGCCTTGGCCCGCCTTCTTCAGGCGGTCGGTTATCAGGTCGATCGGGAATACTATATTAATGATGTCGGAAATCAGATGGCCCTTCTGGGGCGATCGACTTACCTTCGCTACCGGGAGCTCTTCGAAGAAAAAGTGACCCTTCCGGAAGAGAGCTACAAGGGAAACTACATCATCGAGATCGCCGAGAAGATCAAGAAAGCGGCGGGGGATCGATATCTGACCGGTTCCGAAGAGGAGCATCTTCCGTTTTTCATCCGGACCAGCTATCAGACGATTCTCGGCTGGATTCAACGGGATCTGGCGGCGTTCGGTGTCCGCTTTGACCGATGGTTTTCCGAGGAAGATCTCTACAAGGAAAAAGAGGTCGATGCCGTATTGGCCTTCCTGAAATCGGCCGGGGTTCTCTATGAGCAGGATGGCGCCCTCTGGGTCGCCACCACCCGTTATGGAGATGATAAGGATCGCGTTGTGATGAGAAGCAACCGGCAGATGACCTACTTCGCCTCCGACATCGCTTATCACCGGAACAAGTTCGAGCGGGGATATGACCGGCTGATCGACATCTGGGGGGCCGATCATCACGGCTACATCGCCCGGGTCAAGGCGGCGGTGGCGGCGATGGGATACTCCCCCGATCGGGTTGACATCCTGATCCACCAGCTTGTCAATCTCCTTCGGGAGGGGAAACCGGTGGCGATGTCGAAGCGCTCCGGCGAGTTCGTCACGTTAAGAGAGGTCATGGACGAGGTCGGCGTTGATGCGACCCGGTTCTTTTTTCTGATGCGCCGATCCGATACCTCCCTCGACTTTGATCTGGAGTTGGCGAAGAAGGCCTCGACCGAAAATCCGGTCTACTATGTTCAATATGCGCATGCTCGGCTTTGCAGCATGATCCGGGTGGCGAGCGAGCGGGGATGGAAGGTTGAAGAAGAGATTCAACGGGCGACGGCGGCCGATCTGGCGATCTTGGATCTGCCGGAAGAGCAGGCGCTGATCAAGCAGCTTTCCATCTATCCCGATCTGATTCGCTCCGCCGCGGAAGGATTGGAGCCGCACCGTCTCACCTTCTATCTTCAGGAATTGGCCGGCATGCTCCATCGCTACTACTTCGACCACCGCGTGGTGACGGAAGATCTCCCCCGAACCCGCGCCCGGCTCGTCTTGATGGCGGCCGTTCAGATTGTCTTAAGAAACGCCCTCGCCATTTTGGGGGTAAGTGCCCCGGAGCGGATGTAGATGGAGCGGGTTGAAATCAACGCGGCGATGGAAAAAAAAGAATTGGCGGGGAAGCACTTCCAACTTCTTTACCGCTCCGAGGGAACCCCGGCGCGGCGCGGCGTGGTCCGGACCTTTCACGGCGAGATTCAAACACCTGCCTTTATGCCGGTCGGAACGTTGGGAAGCGTCAAGGGGATGTCGCCGGAGGATCTGGAGCGGCTCGGCGCCGAAATCATCCTCGGCAACGCTTACCATCTTTATCTTCGACCGGGACATGAGTTCATCGCGCGGCGCGGGGGGCTTCATTCCTTCATCGGCTGGAACCATCCGATCCTCACCGACAGCGGCGGCTATCAGCTCTTCAGCCTGAATGTTCTGACGAAGGTGACCGACGAGGGGGTGACCTTTCAGTCCCATCTCGACGGCTCCCGCCACTTCATTACGCCGGAGAGGGCGATCGAGATCGAGGAGGGATTGGGGGCCGACATCATCATGGCCTTTGATGAGTGCCTGCCGTATCCTTCCGACTATACGAAGACAGCCGCCTCACTCGATCGGACGCTCGATTGGGCTCGCCGCTGCAAGTCGGCGCATCATCGGCAAGATCAGTTTCTCTATGGGATTATTCAGGGGGGCTTCTACGAGGACCTGCGGAAAAAGGCGACCGAAGATCTTCTGGAGATCGGGTTTGACGGGATCGCCGTCGGCGGGCTCTCGGTGGGAGAGCCGCAGGAACAGATGCTCCACATTCTCGATGAAGTGGTTCCGCTGATTCCGGAGACCTTTCCGCGTTATCTGATGGGGGTCGGGACACCGGAAGATCTGGTGGAAGGAGTGGCGCGGGGAGTCGATCTGTTTGATTGTGTCCTCCCGACGCGGCATGCTCGGACCGGCGCTCTTTTTACCTCGCAAGGGGAACTTCACATTCGGAATGCGCAGTATGCGGAAGACGACGGTCCGCTCGATCCGGCGTGCGGCTGCTATACCTGCCGGAATTTTTCCCGCGCTTATTTGCGGCATCTCTTCATGGCGAAGGAGATCTTGGCAATTCGGTTGAATACGATTCACAATTTGTACTATTATCTCACGCTGATGCGGGGATTGCGCGAGGCGATCGAACAGAATACATTGGAGCGGTTCCGAAACGAATTCTATCAGAGGCGGAGACCGGGGTTGGGAAATGTGACGGTCGAGTGATGAATCGCATCTACCTATTTTCCCAATTCCGGATATACTACCAGGGAGGTTGCGTTGTTCGAATGGTTTGAATCAAATGCATCGGCACAAACGGGAGGGGGGCCGGTCGGTCCCGGCGGCAATCCGCTGATCTCGTTTCTCCCGTTTATTCTCATCTTCGTCATCTTTTATTTTCTTCTGGTCATGCCTCAACAGAAAAAGATGAAGAAGCGAAAGGCAATGATTGATGCTTTAAAAAAAGGAGATCGCGTGACGACGACAGGGGGATTGATCGGGACGGTGACCAATCTCTCCCCGGATGTCGTGACGATTCAAATTGCGGAGGGGGTTCGCGTGAAAGTAGCCAGAAATTATGTTGAAGATGTTCACACCGACGGAGCCGAAGGGGCGGAGGAGCGGGCGAAATGAAGAAAGGGGTACGTGGAAGAATCATTTTCATCCTGCTGACCGTTTTCGCCTCCATTATCTTCTTTCTTCCGTCAACGCCGGTCTATTCAAAACTTCCCCCCTGGTGGGGCCGCGTCTTCCCGAGCAAGGGGATCACCCTGGGACTCGATCTTCAAGGGGGAATGCATCTGGTTTTGGAGGTGCAGGGGGAGAAGGCGGTCGATAACACGGTGGAACGAACGATGGTGGCGATCAAAGGATCGCTTGAAAATAAAAAGACGCCGGCGCAGTCGATTAAAAGAGAGGGAAGAGACATCCTCCTCTCTTTCGCCCCTGAAAACAAGGAGGCGATTTCGAAGCTGATCGATGAGCAATATCCTAACATGACGACGAAGCAATCGGGTCCGGGGGAGATGGTCCTCACGCTGAAAGATTCGGAGGTCAAGCGGATTTTGGAATCGTCGACCTCACAAGCGCTGGAGACGATCCGGAATCGGATCGATCAGTTCGGCGTGACCGAGCCCTTGATCCAAAAACAAGGGGCGAATCAGATTCTGGTCCAATTGCCGGGGGTCAAGGAGCCGCAGCGGGCGATTGAATTGATCGGGCGAACGGCGCTGCTTGAATTTAAATTGGTCGATGACGATAATCCGATTGCGCGACAGCTCCCTTCTCAAATCGAGCCGGATCAAGAGGCGGCGATTCTTCAAGAATATCAGGCGAAGATTCCGCCGGACGATCAGATCCTCTTCGAGCGGGATGTGAACAAAGAGACCAATAAGGTTACCAAGCGTCCCTTCCTTGTCAAACGGCAGGCGGCGCTGGCGGGGGATCTCTTGAGCGATGCCCGTGTCTCGATAGGGCAGTTCAATGAGCCGTATGTCGCCATTACCTTTGATCCGGTCGGCGCAAAACTCTTTGAGAAGGTGACCGAAGAGAACCGCCACCATCGGTTGGCGATCGTCCTCGACAATAACGTCTACTCGGCGCCGGTGATTCAAGAGAAGATCGCCGGCGGTCGCGCCCAGATCAGCGGCTCTTTCACGACGCAGCAGGCGAATGATCTCGCGATTGTGCTCAGGGCGGGTGCGCTTCCGGCGCCGGTCACGATTATTCAAAACGTGACGGTCGGACCCTCCTTGGGTCAGGATTCGATCGACAAGGGGCTGAAGGCCGGCGTCATCGGGACCCTTCTCGTGGTTCTCTTTATGTTTTTCTACTACCGGTTTTCGGGCTTGGTGGCCGATTTAACCCTGGTGTTAAATGTCATACTACTGGTCGGCGCGCTGGCCGCGATGAATGCCACCCTCACCCTCCCCGGGATTGCCGGAATCATCCTGACGATTGGAATGGCGGTCGACTCGAATGTTTTAATTTTCGAGAGGATTCGGGAGGAGTTGAGGGCCGGCAAGCCGGTGCGGCTGGCGGTCAATGCGGGCTATGACAAGGCCTTCTTAACGATCGTCGATTCACATGTGACCACCCTGATCACGGCGTTCGTCCTCTTCATGTTCGGGACGGGTCCGATCAAAGGCTTTGCCGTCACGCTCTCCCTCGGTGTGATCATCAACCTCTTTACCTCTCTGGTCGGAACCAAGGTGGTTTACGATTTGGTCATCAGCCGGAGAAAGGTGGAGCAGTTGAGCATCTAAGAACGGCGGGAGAACCGCGACAGACGGTTTAATAAGGAGGCTTATGTTCGAAATATTCGGAAAGACACAGATCGATTTCGTCGGAAAGAGGTATATTTTCTTCGCGCTCTCGACCCTGCTGGTATCCCTCGGGCTTTTTTCGCTGGTCCAGATTTCTCGCGGCAAAGCCAATTTGGGGATCGACTTCGCCGGCGGCGCCGCGGTCCAGCTCAAGTTTAATCAGCCGATCCACATCGATGCGGCGAGAAAAGCGCTCGACGAGAACGGCTTAAAGAACGCCGAACTGCAACAGGTGGTGCAAGACAACCGGCTGCTGATTCGGGTGAAGAAGCAGGACATTGTCGAACAAAATGTTCGGGATAAAATTCAGCAGGCGTTTGCAAAATCTTTTCCGGATAATCAGTTCGTTGTCGAAAGCAGCACCGAGATCGGTCCGACCGTCGGGCAAAAGCTTCAGAAGGATGCGTTGGTGGCGGTGATGCTTTCGATGCTCTGCATTGTCGCCTATATCGCTTTTCGCTTTGAATTCCGGTTCGGAATCGCCGCGACGATCGCCACGTTCCACGACGTCTTCGCGGTCCTCGGGATCTTCTTTGTGCTGAATAAGGAGATTAATCTTTTGGTCGTGACGGCGCTTCTTACCCTCGCGGGATACTCTTTGACCGATACGGTCGTGGTGTTCGATCGGATCAGAGAAAATCTGAAGGGCCGACGAAAAGAGTCGTTGGAGCAGGTGATCAACGATTCGATTAATCAGGTTCTCTCCCGAACATTTAACACCTCGGTGACGGTCTTTCTGGCGGTGTTGGCGATCTTCTTTTTCGGCGGAGAGGTGATCCATGATTTCGCATTGGCGATGATCATGGGGGTGATTGTCGGAACGTATTCTTCCTGGTTCGTTGCAAGCCCGCTCCTTCTTCTCTGGAGAAAGCGGGTCGGGGTTTTGAAAAGAGCCTAATCGAGCGGAGCAATGACAGAAACCTCGGTCCTCCCTTCCGGCCGGATTCGCGACACCCGACTCCCGGCCCTCCTTCAACTTCTTCGAAGCGAAGGAAAAACCGGCGTTCTTACCCTCAAAAAAAATGATTTGAACAAATCGATCTTTATTAAGGACGGCGATATTATCTTCGCCACCTCGCTCTATGCCGATGACCGCTTCGGAGAAATGCTCCTGAAAGCCGGGAAAATCAATTTTAAACAGTATGAGACCTCCGTCGATCTTTTGAAGAAGACCGGGAAGCGGCAGGGGACGATCTTGGTCGAGCAAGGCTTTATTACACCGAAAGACCTTTTTGAAGGGGTCGTCTCCCAGGTGAGGGAGATTGTTTTGAGCGCGTTTACCTGGATCGATGGGGAGTATGAATTCCTGGAAGGGCCCCTTCCTTCAGAGGAGGTGATTACGCTCAATATCAGCACCGGGGATATCATTCTGGATGGAATTAAGCGGATCCAGGATTGGAATCGATTAGTGAAAGACCTCCCGCCGCTTGAGAGTGTCTTGCATCTCTCCTCGGATCCTCGCTCCCTTTTTCAAACAGTGAATCTGAGCGCATCTGAGCGGGAGATCCTCCGTTTGATCGATGGGCAACGAACGCTGCGGGATGTGCTCTCCATTTCCTCGATGCCATCGATGGATTGCGCCAGGCTTCTCTATTTCTTTGTCACCGCGGGGATCTTAAAACCGACACAGCCGTGCTCGGGGAAGGCGGAAAAACCCGATAGCGGTCCTGGATCGGTTGTAGAAGGGATTGGATCGGTTATAGAAGAGGAAAATCCCGAGGAGACACACTCCGGCGTCGAAGAGGAGGTTTTAAAGGAGGCACTCTTCAAGGAGGAGCGGGCGGCGAGCGTTCAAAAGATTCGAGACGCCTATCTCCAGATGGAACAGCAAAATTATTATCAGATCTTGCAGGTCACGGCCGGTGCGACCCGAGAAGAGATTAAAAAAGCATACTTCCGGCTTGCAAAGGAATATCATCCGGATCGCCACTTCGAAGGTGAGATGGAGCAGGTCAAAAAGGAACTCGAATCGCTCTTTACTCGAATCACCCAAGCGTACGACACACTTTTAACAGAAAAGAAAAGAAAAGCTTATGACGCAGAGTTGGCCAGCGGAAAGCAGGCTCAGAAGAGCACAGAGTTGACCTATCGAGATTTTTTCGCGCGCGGGAAAGCGGCGCTCGAGAAGGGGGATCTTCGAGATGCCTGTTCTTTCTTTAAAGAGGCCGTCGATCGGATGCCCGAAAGAGCTGAAAAGGCAATCTATTATTTACGATACGGCCAGACAATGGCCCGAATCCCAGGGAAACTGCGCGATGCCGCTGAAATCTTGAGAAAAGGATTGGTGCTCGATCCCAGTGTGGCCGAACTTCACGTCGAGTTAGGCCTTATCTATAGCAAGACCGGACTGACACAAAAGGCGATCGCCTCCTTCTGGGAAGCCCTCAAAAGAGAGCCGAATAATAAAATAGCAAAGTCGGAAATCGACAAGCTCCAAGCTTAACTTCCGCTGAGTCTTCAATTTTTAGTTGACATGGGGAGGATGCTGTGTTATTTTTATATCCGACTAGTTTAGTCGCCGACTAAAATGGTCGGTGATCATCCATTCAGGATGGCGCGATGCTAAAACTGACGAAAAAAACAGATTACGCCCTAATGGCAATTAACTTTATGTCCTGCCAGCGGGATGACTCCGTTGCCAATACCCGGACCATCTCGGAGATATATAATATCCCATTGGAATTGCTTGCAAAAATACTTCAAAGGCTGGCTAAAAAAGGGATTATTGTCAGTCAGAATGGACCGAAGGGAGGGTATACTCTTGCCAAAGAACCCTCTCAGATCAGCGTCGGTGAAATTATCAGGGCGATTGAGGGACCCGTGCATATTGTCCGTTGCCATGACGGAGACAATAGCTGTTTACAAACGGAACGATGCACAGTTCGAAGTCCCCTCCGTCGCATTGAGAGCAAGATTATTGAGCTTTTAGACAAGACGACCCTTGATCAGATGTATCGAGAGGAAATCATCGAAGAAATTACGGTTCGGTAACCGTCTATTTCTCTATTTGTAGAGGAGTTTATGCTGAAATTCCCGATTTTCATGGATAACCACTCCACCACGCCGGTCGACCCGCGCGTATTAGAGGCGATGCTTCCCTACTTCACGGAAAAGTTTGGAAATGCCGCCAGCCGAAACCACGCGTTCGGATGGGAAGCAGAAAAAGCGGTCGATCAGGCGCGGGAGCAGATCGCTCATCTGATTCACTGCGATCCGAAAGAAATCATCTTCACGAGCGGCGCGACCGAGTCGGATAATCTGGCCCTCAAAGGGGTCGCCGAAATGTATCGGGAAAAGGGGAACCACATCATCACCGTGGTCACCGAACATAAGGCGGTGTTGGACACCTGCAAGCGTCTTGAGAAGATGGGATATGAAACAACTTATCTTCCGGTCAAGGCCGATGGGATGGTCGATCTCGACGCGCTCAAAGCGGCGATCACCGACAAGACGATTCTCATCTCGATCATGATGGCGAACAACGAAATCGGCGTGATCCAGCCGGTCGCCGAAATCGGCAAGATCGCCAAGGAGCGAGGGGTGATCTTCCATTGCGATGCGACGCAGGGGGTCGGTAAGATTCCGGTCGATGTCCAGGCGATGGGAATCGACCTCATGTCCTTCTCCGCCCACAAGATTTACGGCCCAAAGGGAATCGGCGCCCTTTATGTCAGGAAGAAAAATCCGCGCGTCCGAATTGCACCGATGATGGATGGCGGAGGACATGAGCGCGGGATGCGATCGGGGACGCTGAACGTGCCCGGGATCGTCGGTTTCGGAAAGGCCTGCGAGCTTTGCGGCAAGGAGATGGTCGAAGAGTCGGCGCGCCTCACCCGGCTGCGGGAAAAATTAAAAGAGGGGATCCTCAAGGGGCTCGACGAAGTTTATTTGAACGGGCACCCAACCCAACGGCTGCCGGGCAATCTCAATATGAGCTTCGCCTATGTAGAAGGAGAATCGCTTCTGATGGGCCTCAAGGAGATCGCCCTCTCTTCCGGCTCGGCCTGCACCACCGCTACCTTGGAGCCTTCTTACGTCCTCCGCTCCTTGGGGGTGGGAAGCGATCTGGCGCATTCTTCTCTTCGGTTCGGATTGGGACGGTTTAATACAGAGGAAGAGGTCGACTACGCGATTCAACGGGTGGTCGAGACGGTTCGACGACTTCGAGAGATGTCCCCGCTCTACGAGATGGCAAAAGAGGGGATCGATCTGAAGAGTGTTCAGTGGACACAACATTAACGGTTCATATTTCAGGGGTAGAGGAGAATCGAAATGGCATACAGTAATAAAGTGATCGACCATTACAATAACCCCCGGAACGTCGGATCGCTGGATAAAAATGATCCCGAGGTCGGCACCGGGATCGTCGGCGCGCCGGAGTGCGGGGATGTGATGAAGCTCCAGCTTAAGGTGAACAACGGCGTGATTGAAGATGCCAAATTTAAGACCTTCGGCTGCGGCAGCGCGATCGCCAGCTCGAGCTTGGCGACCGAGATGATCAAGGGGAAGACGCTCGACGAAGCGATCCAAATCAAAAACACCGACATCGTCAACGAGCTGAATCTTCCCCCGGTGAAAATTCATTGCTCCGTGCTGGCGGAGGATGCGATCAAAGCTGCGATCGCCGACTACAAGAAAAAGAACGGTTTGGCTTAAGATGCCCGGAGGCAAGATGGAAAGCACAACCAATCAGGAACAGGTGATCTCTCTAACGCCGAGCGCGGTGAAGGCGGTCAAGGAGATCATCGAAAAGAAAAACCTCGGCAATGTCGCTTTGCGCGTCGGCGTGCAGGGAGGGGGCTGCTCCGGCCTCTCGTACAATCTGAATTTCGAGACGGAGATCACCCCGCACGATACCTCCTTCGAGGTGGAGGGCCTTCGGGTCATTGTCGATCAGAAGAGCGCGATTTATCTTGCGGGAACCACGCTCGATTTTAGCAATGCGTTGGTGGGAGGCGGTTTTAAATTCCTCAACCCCAATGCCAAGCGCAGCTGTGGATGCGGCGAGTCCTTTTCCGCTTAATTCGCGTGAGGCGGAAAAGTCGGTGCACCCGGCGGGATGAATCGCCGGCGCGAAAAGTGATTGCGGATGTGGAAGAGGCCCCGTGAGGGGCCGTTCTATTTTATAGAGGGTATTTCCAAGGTGAAGCAGGCCGGAACGTCAGAAGTGATCACAAAAAGATCGTGCTGGAAGTGCGGCGCCCAGATCGAGTCGCTTTATGCCTGCGGTCGGTGCGGCACGCTGCAACGCTTTCCGGAGGAGATCGATTATTTCACCCTGTTCGGGCTCGGACCTCGTTTGAACATCGATTCCGCGCGGCTCGAAGCGACCTTTTACGAGCTGAGCCGAAAGTTCCACCCCGATTTTTATCAGAAGAAATCTTCGGAAGAGCAGGCGATCAGTCTGGAGAATTCGGCGGTCGTAAACAAAGCTTATCGTATTTTAAGAGATCCAATCCAGAGGATCGAATATTTGATTCGGCAGGTGGAAGGGGGAAGCGCGGTATCGGCGGAGACGCCGGCCGATCTTTTTGATGAAATATTAGAGCTTCAGGAATTGCTCGAAGAGATCAAAGCGGCCTCCGCAGATCCGGGGCAGAGAGCCAAATTCCGAGAAGCCCTTCAGAACGAGCGGACACGCTTCGGGAAAATTCAAGAAGAGGGGAAGCAGGCGCTGGAAAGACTGGCGACGGAGTGGGATCAACTTCAGGAAACGTCGGCAGCAGCGGAAATTACGCAAGCGCAGCGGCGGCTCCTCTCCGAGATGAAGCGGGTTCTGTCCCGTCGCGCTTACTTGGAGCGGGTGTTGAACGATATCCAGAGCGGAATCGAAACATTGGAGAGAGGAAGTTAGATGCCGAGAGTGGTTGGAATCGATCTGGGGACGACGAACAGCCTGGTCGCCTACATGGACCGGGGGACGCCGCGGGTGATCCCGGATGCGCAGGGGAGGACGATTCTCCCCTCCGTCGTTTCCTTCGGCTGGGAGGGACGTCCGGACGGCGTGATCGTCGGAGAGGAAGCGAAGAAGCATCTGATCACCCATCCCGATCGAACGATCTATTCGATCAAGCGCTTCATGGGAAAAGGGATGGAGGATGTCGGAAGCGATCGATCATTCGTCCCTTACGCCCTCACGGGAGGACAGCAGGAGGTGGTCCGGATCTCCGTCGCCGGGAAGCTCTATACCCCTCCGGAGATCTCCGCCTTTATTTTGAGGGAGCTCAAGCAGCGGGCCGAGGCGTTCTTCAAAGAGCCGGTCCGCCAGGCGGTGATCACCGTGCCGGCCTATTTTAACGACAGCCAGCGCCAGGCGACGAAAGATGCCGGGAAGATTGCCGGGTTGGAAGTCCTTCGGATCGTCAACGAGCCGACCGCGGCGTCGCTCGCCTATGGACTTCAGAAGAAAAAAGAGGGGACGATCGTCGTCTATGATCTCGGTGGGGGGACGTTCGACGTCTCCATCCTCAAAATCAAAAACGGCATCTTCGAAGTGCTGTCGACCAACGGCGACACCCACCTCGGCGGGGATGATGTCGATCAACTCTTGATGCGGCTGATCGTTCGGGAGATCTCGGAGCGAAGCGGGGTCGATCTGTCGGCTTCTCCTGACGCGCTTCAAGAAATCCGATTGATCTCTGAAAAAGCCAAATGCCAGCTCTCTTTTGAAGAGAAAGCGGAGATCGCCCTCTCTTTCCCCGAGAAGAAGGTCGACTACCGCCGGACGATGGCGCGGTCCGAATTCGACGCGCTGATCAACGGCTTTGTCGAGAAGACCTTGGGCCCCTGCCGTCAGGCGCTCGCCGATGCGCATCTCAAACCGGATCAGGTCGATGAGGTGATCTTGGTCGGCGGGTCAACCCGCATTCCGCTGGTCCGGAAAAAAGTGGCCGATCTCTTCAAGAAGACCCCGCACAGTGAGCTGAATCCGGATGAGGTGGTCGCCCTCGGTGCCGCGGTGCAAGCCGACATTTTGGCCGGGGGAATCACGAACATGCTCCTGCTCGATGTCACGCCGCTCTCGCTCGGAATCGAGACGATGGGCGGGGTCGTCAGCCGGCTGATCCCGCGGAATACCACCATTCCGACAAGCGCCAAGGAGATGTTCACGACCTTTGTCGACGGACAGAAGGCGGTCTCGATCCATGTCGTCCAAGGGGAACGGGAGCTGGTCAAAGACTGCCGCAGCCTCGCAAAGTTCAATCTGACCGACATTGAGCCGATGCCGGCGGGGATTCCGAGAATTGAGGTGACCTTCATGATCGACGCGAATGGGATTCTCAATGTCACCGCCAAGGAATTAAGAAGCGGCAAGGCGCAGTCGATCGAGGTGAAGCCGACCTATGGGCTGACCGACGGCGAGGTGGAGAGGATGATCTCCGATTCGATCGAGCATGCCCGTGAAGATTTGAATGAGCGGATGCTGATCGAAGCGCGGAACGAGGCGGAGTCGGTGTTGCGTCATGCCGAGCGGGCTCTATCACAAGGAGCGGCCCTGATCGACGCGTCGGAGAAAAGTGAGATCGAAAAAAGCATGGCCGGCTTGAAAGAGGCGATGGCCGGAGGCGATCATCATCGCGTCCGAGAGGCGCTCGACCGGCTCGATCAATCGACGAAACACCTTGCTGAAACGCTCATGAATCAAACGTTGAAAGAGGCGCTTCAGGAAAAGAAGCTCTCTGATTTATAGAAAGAGATTATGCCGAAAGTCACATTTAAAATAGGCGATTTGGGACGGGACATCACCGTCGAGGCGAAAGAGGGACAGTCGATTCTCGACGTGGCGCTCGACCATCATATCGACTTGGAGCACAACTGCGGGGGGAACTGCGCCTGCACCACCTGTCACGTCATCGTTCGGGAGGGAACGGAGAAGAACCTCTCCGAGATGGATGAAGACGAGGAGGACCGCCTCGACACGGCGGAGGGGTTGACCCTCACCTCCCGGTTGGGCTGTCAGGCTCGCATCAAAGGGGATGTGGTGGTCGAAATTCCGAAGAACACCCAATCATTCCGAAAAGCGGAGCAGCACTGATCTGATCGAGTACGTTCTTGCGAAGGGAGATTCGATGAAGCTGGGCTGGCATGATTCCGAAGAGATTGCGCTTCTGCTTTTAGAGAAGTATCCGAAGACCGATCCGCTCACCGTCCGGTTTACCGAACTGCACAAGATGGTCACCGAGCTTCCCGGCTTCGAAGACGACCCGAAGAAATCGAACGAGGCGATCTTGGAGGCGATCCAGATGGCGTGGCATGAGGAATATCAAGACGCTCACTCCTAGCCTTTCTCACCAGGTCACCACCGTCTCTGAATCCAAAATATAATTGAGCATCTCCTTGTAGCCGATCTGCGGATAGATCGGCTTCTTCTCTTTCGCATCATCGGCGAGGGCAAAAACTTTCGCCTTTACTCCCCCCAGTTCCAGATCAACCGCCTCCTGAATCAAGAGAACCGTCACGTCGTTTGATCGCGCTTGCGCGCGAATGACCTCGACTGCGTTCGGGTCCTCTTTTTTCTTCAGGATGTGCACGATTCGTTTCATGAAGCCCTTTCTAAAACGCAAAAAAACTTTCCGCCGCCGCTATTTTCTCCGCGATCTCATCCCGGGAGAGGAGCGCGGTTTGATAGTCGCTCTCTGAGAGGTCGACCTTTTCGGCGCTCTCCTTGTCGACATAGAAGACCGGAATAAATTCCTTCAGGGTGGCGAGAAATTTTTCGGTCAGCTCCCCGTCGACGAAATTTTCTATCCCCGGGGTGAGAAGAAGCGGGGCGCGATCGGTCAGGACGACATCGACTTCATGTTCCCCCGACGCCAGACCGAGCGCAATGCGAATCCCTTCGCCCGCGCGATGGCTTTCTTGTGGATTGCTTCGAATGAGAACGAGAATGCGACGGGTCATTCAATCGGTCCGGGTTCAATTAAAAGTGACAAAGCGGTCGCACCCTTTCACCAGGTCTGAGAGAACGACCAATCCGCAGAAGACCGCCTTGTCGCTGGTGGGGATGCCGCGGCGCTGAGCGCCGTAGGCGCAGAGGAAGAGCTTGGCCCCTTCCTGCCGGAGTTGGTCGATTTCGGGACGATCGAGATTCCGGACCCCATCATCGACCAGATAGAGATAGGTATCGACCCCTTCTTGGAGCGCTTCTTTCGCCAGGGAGACGACCGTGTCTAAATTTTTGTTTTCGGGTGGAGTTGAAAGGAGAAGACCCAATTTCTTTTTCGTCATCGATCGACTTTAACATCCCTCCAAACGCCTTGTCAACTTTGCTTTAATACCAATATGGTATCGAGAGAGGCCTTTCGGTCATTCAGCGGACATCTCATACGCAGAGCCGCCCTCGGAGGGTCCTTGGACGGAATTTTGAAGGGTCGTTCGTGCTTTCCCTAATGGCCTACAGCGAGCGTGATGAAAAATGAGTGAGAAAGTGCGATAGATCACGAAAGAATTGTGGGTCGCCTTACTGAAAAGATTTCGCGGCCACGTTATGATCCTCCTCGTTGTCCTTTCCAGAGAAGAGAGATCTGAGAAGAAGCGGCAAGTGTAAGCGAATGAGATCCTCCTCAATCAAGTTCAATCGATCGCGGCGTCCGATGGTGCGCATGTGGCTGGTTCCGGTACGTTCATGATGAAAGGGTCGCGAAGTGGTCAATGAAAAAAGCGAGACAAAAAGCGGTATCAAAAAACATCTGCAAGAGACAAAATCCCCGGAACCTTTGCTCGCCGGGAAAAACAAGGGGCTCCTCCGTCGATCGGAGCTTCATCAGAGCGATTTGCAGGCGCAGAAGAGAGAATTGCGGCGGATAAAATCGGAGTTGGAAGCCGCTCGGAGCCGATACTCCAACCTATTCAATTTTGCTCCGGTCGGCTACTTTACCCTCAGCCAGAAGGGGCTCATCATTGAAGCGAATCCCAGAGGGGCCGAGCAGCTCGGGTGCGTCTGTCCGCAACTTCTCAAGACCCCCTTCTCCCTCTATCTTGCCAAAGAGCACCGATTGCCCTTCATGACCGATCTTCGACGTCTCTTCAAAGAGGGAGGGAGACGATCGTGCCGGCTCCGATTGCTGCGTCGGGACGCCGCTCATTTTGATGCGTGGGTGGAGAGCATTCTGGTGGAAGATCCTTCCGACGGGCCGGTTTGCCGAATGATCGTCAGCGAAATCGCCGATCACCCGCAGGTGGACGGAATGCGGCGGGATTCGGAGGAGAAGTACCGGCTTCTCTTCGAGAAGAATCCGAGCCCGATGTGGGTGTTTGATCTGGAGACACTGGCCTTTCTCGCGGTGAATGAGGCGGCCGTTCGCCACTATGGCTACAGCCGGGAGGAGTTCCTCTCCATGACGATCAAAGGACTCTCTCCCAGCGAAGAGCTCCCGGCGCTGCTCAACGAGTTTCCCAAGCGTCCACCGGAAGACCATCAGGCCGGTGTGTGGCGGCACCGGAAGAAAGATGGATCGGTCATCGGCGTTGAGATCACCGGCGACCGCATCTCTTTCTCCGGGCGGTTTGCTGCGCTGGTTGTCGCAACCGATATGACCCAGCGGCTTCACGCCGAGGCCGCCTTACGGGATAGCGAGAGACGCTTCCGCGCGCTCATTGAAAACAGTTCCGATGTCATCGCTCTTTTGGATGCGCATGGGAAGATTTTCTATGCCAGTCCCTCGACCCTGCGCATCTTCGGGTATGCCCCGGAAGCGTTGTTCGGGAAGACGCCGCTCGATCTGATTCATCCCGACCACCGGGAGCGGGCGAAGCGCCTTTTCTCCGATCTGCTGAAAAGGCCCGAAGAGCGAACGACGACTGAGTTGCAATTTCGACATCGGGACGGCGCCTGGCGTTGGATCGAGGGGATCGGAACCAATCTGCTGCGTGATCCGAGCGTGCGGGCGATCGTGATCAATTACCGCGATATCACCGATCGAAAAGAGGCCGAGAGGGCGCTGCAGGAGAAGAATGCGCGGATCGAGGAGGCAAGCCGCGCGCGCAACCGCTTCTTCTCGTATATGTCGCATGAGCTGAAGACACCGATCAACAGCATCGTCGGCTTCACGCAACTGCTGCAACGGAATACCTATGGTCCTCTCACACTGAAGCAAGCCGGCGCGGTCGGCCGCATTCACAACAATGCCAGAGAGCTGGTCCATCTGATTAACAACATATTGGATTTGGCGAAGCTGGAATCGGGGAGAAAGGGGAAGCAGGTGATGGAGGTCAACCTCAGAGAGCTCTCTGAGAGGGTCCTCCTGAGCTTCGAGCCGCTGTTGCAGGAGAAGGGCCTGCTGCTGCATAAAGAAATCGACCCTGCCCTGTCGGAGAAGTTTCTGACCGACCCGATGCAGGTGAGGAGCATTCTCACCAATCTGCTCTCCAACGCGGTCAAGTTCACCGAGCAGGGGGAGATCCGGCTGCGGATAAAGTGCTGCCACGAGGGAAAGGGGGTCCGACTGGAGGTGTCGGATACCGGCGTCGGGATTCAGCCGGAATACCTCGGAAGAATCTTTGATGAGTACGAGGGGAGCAGCAAACACTCGGGGGGGACCGGGCTGGGGCTGGCGATTGTGAAGAAGATGGTGGCCTCCCTCGAAGGGCGCATCGAGGTCGTCAGCACCCCCGGTCAGGGGACCCTCTTTACCGTCTTCCTTCCGGAAGTGTCCTCTTCAGATGAAGATCGACCGCGCCCGGAGGCGCTCTGATCGGGAGACGATTCACGGACGGATGGTAGTAGGTCAGTTTGAATTTTGTCATTCCCGAATGTTTCATCGGGAATCCAGCGGTTTAAATTTTAAGTCCTGGATTCCCGCTTTGATCCCCGGTTCAGGGATCGATCTGAGTGGAAGTGTTCTTCTTGTACCACGTGCCTCTCGGCACGATGTGCAGATTCGCGGGAATGACGACAAAAGAATGAACG